>Ga0180216_1000026_pt1 | contig 264202 bp, 243 predicted proteins | sample eDN3rd37CBELigMG_FD_128879 | JGI IMG/M metagenome (GOLD analysis project Ga0180216, IMG submission 128879) | Enriched Miracle-Growth compost microbial communities from Emeryville, California, USA - eDNA 3rd pass 37_C BE-Lig MG (version 2)... ...
CGGCTCGAATTTCGGCTTTTCCGACGAGTACGCGCAAGCCGCGCGGCGGCTGGGCGCGCAGATCGCCGCCCGCGGCCTGACGCTGGTCTACGGCGGCACCCACAAGGGCTTGATGGGTATCATGGCCGACACGGTGCTGGAGGCCGGCGGGCAGGCGGTGGGCATCATCAACCGCCGGCTGCATGATCGCGGTCACCTGCATCCCGGGCTGACGTCGCACGAGATCGTGCTCGACATGCGGGCGCGCAAGGCGCGCATGGCCGAATTGGCCGATGCCTTCATCGCCATGCCGGGCGGGCTGGGTACGTTCGAAGAATTGTTCGAGGCGGCCACGCTTACCCAGCTGGGAGACCACACCAAGGCCTGCGGGGTCCTGAACGTGCGCGGCTTCTACGAGCCCATGCGGGCCATGCTGAGCCATGCCGTGCAGGAGGGATTCATGAAGCCCGAACATCGCGACATGATCGTCATCGAAGCGGATCCGGGCGCGCTGCTCGACGGGCTGGCGGCCTGGAAAGCGCCGACCGTCACGAAGTGGATCGGCGACCCCGACCCTGCGCCGGCGGGACTCTAGCGTAAACAGGTCTTGGCTGCGCGCCGCGCTTGAGCACGGCGCGCATTTGATTAAACTTGACGTGCCGTGCCGCCTTCCCGCGGCGTCCGTGGCCCGCCACGCGGCCGTTGTTCCACTCCCGGGCCGGCCCCGGCCTCCACCTTTCGCAGACAACCATGACAAGAATCCGCATCCGCGCCGCCGAATACACTTTCATCGCCGAAACCAATCCGGATGCCCCCGAGACCGTGGCCGCATTCCTGAAGCTGCTGCCCTACAAGCAGAAGATCATCCACGTGCGCTGGAGCGGCGAGGGCTGCTGGATCCCGCTGGGAGAGTTCAAGCTCGGCGTGGGCTTCGAGAACCACACCAGCCATCCCTCGGTGGGCGACATCCTGTTCTATCCCGGCGGCTACAGCGAGACCGAGATCATCCTTGCGTACGGCAGCTGCATGTTCGCCAGCAAGATGGGGCAACTGGCCGGCAACCACTTCCTGACCGTCGTCGAGGGCAAGGAAAACCTTCGCGCGCTGGGCGTGAAGACGCTGTGGGAAGGGGCGCAGGACATCGTGTTCGAGCTGGCATAGCCAGGGCAGGTTTGCCGGCTTCCTGGCGGAGCCGGCAACGGCGGGGTGCGCCGTCGGGCGGGCAGGGTGCGCCCGCCTCCCGTTATCGCAAGAACAGCTTGTACGCCGGATTCTCGGACTCGTCCCAGTGCCGGTAGCCCAGCTCCGCCAGGAAGGATTTGAATTCCTTCTTGTCTGACGGCGGCACCTGCAGGCCGACGACGATCTGCCCGTAGTCGCCGCCCTGGTTGCGGTAGTGGAAGAGGCTGATGTTCCAGTTGGGCGACATCGAGTTCAAGAAGCGCATCAGCGCGCCCGGGCGCTCGGGGAACTCGAAGCGGTACAACTGTTCGTTGTCGGCCGCCGGACCGCTGCCGCCGATCATGTGGCGCAAATGGGTCTTGGCCAGTTCGTCGTGGGTGAGGTCGATGGCGGTGAAGCCGTGCCGCTGGAAGTTGGCGGCGATCTTCGACGATTCGCCCGCCGAGGCGATCTGCAGGCCGACGAAGACGTGCGCCTTTTCGGAATCGGCCATGCGGTAGTTGAACTCGGTCACGTTGCGGTTGCCGACCAGCTCGCAGAAGCGGCGGAAGCTGCCGCGCTCCTCGGGCATGGTGACGGCGAAGACCGCTTCGCGCGCCTCGCCGACCTCGGCGCGATCGGCGACGAAGCGCAGCCGATCGAAGTTCATGTTGGCGCCGCAGGCGATCGCCACCAGGGTCTTGCCTTTCAGGCGGTGCTCGGCGGCATATTTCTTGAGTCCCGCCAGCGCGAGCGCGCCGGCCGGTTCGAGCACGCTGCGGGTTTCCTCGAACACGTCCTTGATGGCGGCGCAGATGGCGTCGGTGTCGACGACCACGAAATCGTCCACGTATTTGCGCACGAGGCGATAGGTTTCTTCGCCCACGAGCTTGACGGCGGTGCCGTCGGAGAAGAGGCCGACGTCGGACAAGGTGACGCGGCGGCCTTTGTTCACGCTCTGGACCATGGCGTCGGAGTCTTCGGTCTGCACGCCGATGATGCGGATCTCGGGGCGCAGTTGCTTGACGTAGGCCGCCACGCCGGAAATCAGCCCCCCGCCGCCGATGGCCACGAAGATGGCATCGATGGGGCCGGGATGCTGGCGCAGGATTTCCATGCCTATGGTGCCTTGGCCGGCGATGACGTCGGGATCGTCGAAGGGATGGACGAAGGTGAGCTTTTCCTTGGCTTCGAGTTCTTTGGCGTGGTTGTAGGAGTCGGTGAAGCTTTCGCCGTGCAGGACGACTTCGGCGTTGCGGGCGCGGACGGCGTCGACCTTGAGCTGGGGCGTGGTGACGGGCATGACGATGACGGCGCGGCAGCCCATCCGCTGGGCGGCAAGCGCGACGCCCTGGGCGTGGTTGCCGGCGGAGGCGGCGATGACGCCGCGTTCCAGCGCCTTGGGAGGCAGGTTGGCCATCTTGTTGTAGGCGCCGCGCAGCTTGAAGCTGAATACGGGTTGGGTGTCTTCCCGTTTGAGCAGCACCTTGTTCGCAATTCGCGCCGAAATCTGCGGAGCGGCTTCGAGGGCGGACTCGATAGCGACGTCATAGACTTTGGCGGTGAGAATGCGTTTGAGATAGTCGGTGGCCATGATGCTGCGTCAGGGGTTGGTGGGAAAAAACTCAACCCTTTAGTGTGACACAGATGGTGGGGTACGTTCTTTTGCGGGTTTTCGGACAGGGTACTTTGGGCGGCCGTGCCAGGGCATCGAACGAGGCAACGTCCTCGTAGAGACGCTCTCCCATGCCAGGCAGCGAGGCCGACCCGGGGCACAGCGGATCCGGCTCCGCCGGTCCGCCAGTGCCGCCCCAAGGCGGGGCCCCGCCCCCGCAGGGGCTTCAGCTACACTCCCGCCCATGCACCAATGGCTGGAATCTTCCGTACAGTGGCTGCTCCACACGCTGGCTCTGCCGGAAGTGGGGCTGTCGGCCATTTTCATGGTCAGCCTGGTGTCCGCGACGCTGTTGCCGATGGGCTCGGAGCCGGCGGTGTTCGGCTACGTGAAGCTCGCGCCCCACATGTTCTGGGCGGCGGTCCTGGTGGCCACGGCGGGCAACACGGTGGGCGGGGCGATCAGCTATTGGATGGGGGTGGGGGCCAAGCGGGCGGTCGAGCGCATCAAGGCCAGGCGCGAGGCGAAGCATCCTCACGAGCATGACCAGGACGAGGCGCACGAGCCTACCCGCAAGGACCGCTGGCATGCCTATGCCCATGCCTGGATAGAACGCTACGGCGCCAAGACGCTGCTGTTGTCCTGGGTGCCGCTGGTGGGGGATCCGCTGTGCGCGGTGGCGGGATGGCTGCGGCTGGATTTCCGCGCCTGCATGGTCTACATGGCGATAGGCAAGTTCGGCCGCTACGTGACGATGACCGCCGCCCTCTTGTGGGTGTTCCCCGATAAATGAGCTTGGATGTCGACGGATGAAAAAGATACGGGTCTACGGATTGAACAATTGCGATACCTGCCGCAAGGCACGCAAGTGGCTGGAGAGGCAGGGGCGGGACTTCGAGTTCATCGACTATCGCGAGCATCCGGTCGGGCAGGACGCGTTGCGCGACTGGGCGGCCCAGGTAGGGGGGTGGGAGAAGCTGGTGAACCGCTCATCCACGACCTGGCGCAATCTGCCGGAAGACCGCAAGCAGCCCGCGGGCGAGCAGTGGCTGGCGCTGGTCACCGAACATCCGCAACTGGTGAAGCGGCCGGTGCTGGTGACGGCCGACGGCGTGGCCAGCGTCGGTTTTTCCGAGGCGGGCTGGCAGGCGCGCCTGGCGGGGTGAAAGGCGCCGGGCCGCGGGCCAGGTGGGTGTCCACTCGCCCCGGACCGACGAGATCCCAACGCGTTGACCGCAATTCCCGCCAGATATGACCCTTTTGACGGGTCGGAAAAAAGGGGGGCGCTCCAGCGGGAGGCCGGGCCAATCGGCTAGAATGGCTGGCTACCCTCGGGATGAAGTACAGCCCCCAACATGAACGCCCCTTTGCCCATTGCCCTCGCCCCCGCGCACGCGCCTACCCGCCTGCGGGAGATTCCCTACAACTACACGTCGTTCTCCGACCGGGAAATCGTACAGCGGCTCCTGGGGTCGCAGGCCTGGGAAATGCTGTGCGAACTGCGCGGCGAGCGCCGCACCGGCCGTTCGGCGCGCATGTTGTACGAGGTCTTGGGCGACATCTGGGTGGTGCGCCGCAACCCCTACCTGCAAGATGACCTGCTCGACAATCCCAAGCGCCGGGGCCTCCTGGTCGAGGCGCTGAACCATCGGCTGCGCGAGATCGAACGCCGCCGCGAGCCGGACGATCCCGAACGCGACGGCAAGGTGGGCCGGCTGCTCGAGATGGCGCGCAGCGCGGTGCGGGCGTTCGAGCACGAGTTCAACGAGACCGGCGAGCTGCGCCGCCGCGTCCAGAAGGTGCTGGGCCGCACGACGGCGCGAGACAACATCAAGTTCGACGGCCTGTCGCGCGTTTCCCATGTAACCGACGCCACCGACTGGCGGGTCGAGTTTCCCTTCGTGGTGCTCACTCCTGACAGCGAAGAGGAAATCGCCGCCCTGGTGCGTGGCTGTATCGAGCTGGGCCTGACCATCATCCCGCGGGGAGGCGGCACGGGCTATACCGGCGGCGCGGTGCCGCTGACCTGGAAGTCTGCCGTCATCAATACCGAGAAGCTCGAGACCCTGGGCGAGGTCACGGTCGGCCCGCTGCCGGGAGTGGACCGCGAGGTCGCCACGATCTTCACCGGCGCCGGCGTCGTCACCAAGCGCGTGGCGGATGCCGCCGACAAGGCCGGCTTCGTGTTCGCCGTCGATCCGACCTCGGCCGAGGCATCCTGTGTGGGCGGCAACGTGGCCATGAACGCGGGCGGCAAGAAGGCCGTGTTGTGGGGCACGGCGCTCGACAACCTGGCCTGGTGGCGCATGGTCGATCCCGAGGGCAACTGGCTGGAAGTCACGCGCCTGGACCATAACCTGGGCAAGATCCACGACGTGCCGGTGGCGCGCTTCGAGCTGAAATGGTTCGATGGCGCCGGCAAGCCGGGCGAGCGCCTGCTGCGCAGCGAAATGCTCGAGATCCACGGCCGCGTGTTCCGCAAGGAAGGCCTGGGCAAGGACGTGACCGACAAGTTCCTGGCCGGCCTGCCGGGCGTGCAGAAGGAAGGCACCGACGGCCTGATCACCTCGGCGCGCTGGGTGCTGCACCGCATGCCCAAGCACGTCCGCACGGTGTGCATGGAATTCTTCGGCCAGGCGCGCGACGCGATTCCGTCCATCGTCGAGATCAAGAGCTATCTCGATGGCGAGGGACGCGCGCGCGGTGCGATCCTGGCCGGCCTGGAGCACCTGGACGAGCGGTATCTGCGCGCGGTCGGCTACGCCACCAAGAGCAAGCGCGGCACGCTGCCCAAGATGGTGCTGATCGGCGACATCGTCGGCGACGACGAGGATGCCGTGGCAACGGCCGCGAGCGAAGTCGTGCGCCTGGCCAACACCCGGCACGGCGAAGGCTTCGTGGCGGTCAGCGCGGAGGCCCGCAAGAAGTTCTGGCTCGACCGTTCGCGCACCGCCGCCATCGCGCGCCATACCAACGCCTTCAAGATCAACGAAGACGTGGTGATCCCGCTGCCGCGCATGGGCGAGTACACCGACGAGATCGAGCGCATCAACATCGAGCTGTCCACCCGCAACAAGCTCAGGCTGATCGACCGCCTGGCCGAGTTCTTCGACGGCGACCTGCCCGTAGGCAAGAGCGAGGACGCCGAAGGCGAAAAGCTGTCGCGCGAGGAGATCCTCGGCGATCGCGCCGTGCAGGCGCTGGAATTGCTGGAGTCCGTGCGCGAGCGCTGGAACTGGATCCTGCGCAGCATGGACCTGCCGCTGGCCGATACGCTGGGCGAGTTCGCCCGTATCGGCCTCGGGCAATTGTTGCCGGCCCTGCAGGAACGCCTGCAGGCACAGCCCGGGGCGAGGGTATTCGACGTGGTACAGGACCGCACCGTGCGCGTGTCCTGGAAGGCCGAGCTCAAGGCGCCGTTGTCGCGCATCTTCTCGGGCGCGGCCTGTGCGCCCATCCTGGCCAAGGCGCAGGAAATCCACGACCGCGTGCTGAAGGGACGCGTTTTCGTCGCGCTGCACATGCATGCGGGCGACGGCAACGTCCACACCAACATCCCGGTCAACTCCGACAATTACGAGATGCTGCAGGAGGCCAACGAGGCCGTCGCGCGGATCATGGACGTCGCGCGCAACCTGGACGGCGTGATCTCGGGCGAGCACGGCATTGGCATCACCAAGTACGAGTTCCTGTCCGAGGCCGAACTGGCGCCGTTCCAGGACTACAAGCGCCGCATCGACCCGCACAACCGGTTCAATGCCGGCAAGCTCATGCCGGGCGGCGACCTGCGCCACGCCTATACGCCCAGCTTCAACCTGATGGGACACGAGTCCCTCATCATGCAGCAGAGCGACATCGGCGCGATTTCCCACGCCATCAAGGACTGCCTGCGCTGCGGCAAATGCAAGCCGGTGTGCGCCACCCACGTGCCGCGCGCCAACCTGCTCTATTCCCCGCGCAACAAGATTCTCGCGACCTCGCTGCTGGTCGAGGCCTTCCTGTACGAAGAGCAGACGCGGCGCGGCATCAGCATCAAGCACTGGGAAGAGTTCGAGGACGTGGCCGACCACTGCACGGTCTGCCACAAGTGCGAGAAACCCTGTCCCGTCGACATCGACTTCGGCGACGTTTCCATGAACATGCGCAGCCTGCTGCGCCGCATGGGCCGCAAGTCGTTCAATCCGGGCACGGCGGCAGCGATGTTCTTCCTCAACGCGAAGGACCCCCGCACCATCAACGCCACCCGCAAGGCCATGGTGGATGTGGGCTACAAGGCCCAGCGCCTGGCCAACGACGTGCTGGCCAAGTTCGCACGCAAGCAGACCGAGCATCCGCCGGCCACCGTGGGCAAGCCGCCCATGCGCGAACAGGTGGTGCATTTCGTCAACAAGAAGATGCCCGGCAACCTGCCCAAGCAGGGCGCGCGCAAGCTGCTGGACATCGAGGATGCCAAGTACATCCCCATCATCCGCGATCCGCGCTCGACTTCGGCCGACACCGAGGCGGTGTTCTATTTTCCCGGCTGCGGTTCCGAGCGGCTGTTCTCCCAAGTGGGGCTCGCCACCCAGGCCATGCTCTGGCACGCCGGCGTGCAGACCGTCCTGCCCCCCGGCTACCTGTGCTGCGGTTATCCGCAGCGCGGCAATGGCATGGAGGACAAGGCGCAGAAGATCATCACCGACAACCGCGTGCTGTTCCACCGGATGGCCAACACGCTCAACTACCTCGACATCAAGACCGTCGTCGTCAGTTGCGGAACCTGCTACGATCAACTGGCCGGCTACGAGTTCGAGAAGATCTTCCCGGGTTGCCGATTGATCGACATTCACGAATATCTGCTCGAAAAGGGCATCAAGCTCGACGGCGTGACCGGCACGCGGTACATGTACCACGATCCCTGCCATACGCCGATGAAGCTGCAGGACCCCATGAAGACGGTCCGGGCCCTGGTTGGCGACGGGGTGGACAAGAGCGACCGCTGCTGCGGCGAGTCGGGCACGCTGGCCGTCACCCGACCCGATATTTCCACGCAGGTCCGCTTCCGCAAGGAAGAGGAACTGCGCAAGGGGGCCGACAAGCTGCGCGCGGACGGTTTCAACGGCGAGGTCAAGGTGCTGACTTCCTGTCCGTCGTGCCTGCAGGGGCTCAGCCGTTATAACGACGACGCGAACCTCGACGCCGACTACATCGTGGTCGAGATCGCCCGTCACGTCCTGGGGCAGCAATGGATGGAGGATTACGTCAGGCGCGCCAACGACGGCGGTATCGAGCGCGTATTGCTCTGAGACGCGTGGTCTGCGCGCAGATGAGGCAGCGGGGGCGGCCATGAGGGAGAACCCGCTGCTCCCGCTGTCGCCCGAAACGATCGATGCGGCATCGCTGGAGGATTTCCGGATCTCGCAGCCGCTGGAAATCCTGACCCTGCTCGGACGGATGGCCGAGCAGTCCGAGATCCTTTCCCTTACGTCGGAAGACGGCGTTTCGAGCCTGTCCGCCATCGCCGAGGTGGACCGCGGCAGGCGGCTGCTGTGGCTGTTCGGTGCCCAGGACGATGCCCGCCTGCAGCGCCTGACCGAAGCGCGCGCCGTGGTGGCCGTGAGCTATCTCGATCACGTCAAGATCCAGTTCCCCGCGCAGAACCTGCAATGGCTGCCCGGCACGGGCGGTAGCCGGCTGGCGTGCCTGTTGCCGATGGAGCTCTATCGATTCCAGCGCCGCTCGTATTTCCGGGTGCGGCCGGTGCAGAGCCCGCCCCCGGTCGCCCGGGTGCGGCTGGGAGCGACGCCGCGCCACATGGAGCTGGTGGTGATCGACATCAGCATGACCGGCGTCGGGTTGCGGCTGCCGCCGGGCAGCCCCATGATCGAGGTCGGCACGCGTGTGCACCGCGCGGTCCTCGCGCTCGACCCCGGCACCCGCGTCGAGGCCGATCTCAAGGTGATGCATGTCACGCCATGCCGCGAACCCGATAAGGGCCACCACATGGGCTGCACGCTGAACGGCCTGGACGCGGACGGCCTGCGCGCGCTGCAGCGATTCATCAGCCAGACCCAGCTGCGCCAGCGCGAGGCTGGCCAGCCATAGGGCCTGTTCCGGAGATACGCCATGGTTCCCACCGCTGCCCCTGCCTGCCCGCTGTGCGCGTCCGACGACGCGCCGGCGCTCTGGCGCAACGAAAAGCTACGCGTCATCGCCGTCGGCGAGGCGGATTATCCCGGTTATGTGAGAGTCGTCTGGCGTACCCATGCCGCCGAGATGACAGACCTCGACGACGCCGATCGCCTGCATGTCATGCAGGTGGTGCTGGAGGTCGAGTCGGTCATGCGCGACCACATGCGGCCTGACAAGGTCAATCTGGCCGCGCTGGGCAACATGGTGCCCCATCTCCATTGGCACGTCATTCCCCGCTGGCGCGGCGACCGCCATTTTCCCGACGCCATCTGGGCCGCGCCGCGCGTGCCGGCGGGCGGCGAGCCCGAGGAGTTCCGGCGCATGCTGCAATCGGCGGCGCAGCGCGTGCCGGAATTCCACAGCCGCCTGCAGGAGCGGCTGTCCCTGCGATTCCGCGCCGCCTGAGCCGGCAGGCCGAACGGACCGGCGCTACAGCAGATCGCAGCGCACGGTGATCGGCAGTTGCCGCAGCGCGTCCATCAAGGCCGAGTCGGCCTGGTTGCCGATGTCGGTCAGCACGTAGCCGATCGGCCCCTTGGTCTGCAGCTGCTGGCTGCAGATATTGATCTTGCGCTCGGCGAAGACCGCGTTGAGCATGGCCAGCGCGCCGGGCTCGTTGCGGTGCACGTGGAGGATGCGGGAGGTGCCGGTCAGGTCCTGGTGCGGCAGCTCGGGGAAGTTGACCGCGCCCTTGGTGGTGCCGCCCTGGATGAAGCGCACCAGTTTCTCGGCCACTTCCTTGCCGATGTTTTCCTGTGATTCCATCGTGCTGCCGCCGATGTGCGGCGTCAGGATGACGTTGGGCAGGCCGATGAGCGGGCTCTTGAGCGGCTCGTCCACGCTCTTGGGCTCGACCGGGAAGACATCCAGCGCCGCGCCGCGCAGCAGGCCGGCGTCGAGCGCGGCCCGCAGCGCGTCGATGTCGACCACGGTGCCGCGCGAGGCGTTGATCAGGATGGCGCCGCGCTTCATTTGCGAGATCGTGGCTTCGTTGATGATGTTCTCGGTGGAGCGGCCGCCGGGCACGTGCAGGGTGACCACGTCGGCCTCGGCCAGCAGGGCGGACAGGTCCGGGTAGGCGCGGGCGTTGCCCAGGGGCAGCTTGGCTTCGACGTCGTGGAAGATCACCCGCATGCCCAGGGCTTCGGCCAGGATGCCGACCTGCGAGCCGATGTTGCCGTAGCCGATGATGCCGAGCGTCTTGCCGCGCGCCTCGTAGGCGCCGGTCGCGCTCTTGTCCCAGTGGCCCTGGTGCACGCGCAGGTTTTTTTCGGGAATGCGGCGCAGCAGCAGGATGGCCTCGGCCAGTACCAGCTCGGCTACCGAGCGCGTATTGGAGAACGGCGCGTTGAAGACCGGGACGCCGCTTTCCAGCGCGGTGGCCAGGTCGACCTGGTTGGTGCCTATGCAGAAGCAGCCGATGACGCGCAGGTCCGGCAGGCTTTCGATGATGCCGGCGTCCAGGTGGGTGCGCGAGCGGATGCCCACCACGCTGGCGCCTTGCAGGGCTTCGCGCAGCGCCTCGGGCGGCAGGGCGCCGGCGTGGGTCGCGATGTCGGTGAAGCCCGCGGCCGAGAAGACCTCGACCGCGCTGGGATGGATGTTCTCGAGCAATACGATTTTCGCCATGGGGTACGGCTCCGGCTAAAGGGCGATGGGGCGGTTGGGGGAGGCGCGCGCGGCGGCGCGGTGGCCGCGGCTGATGCCCTATCTTAACTCCGGGGCCTGCGTCCCTAGGGAGAGACCTTACTGGCGAGTACGATGCTCGGCCGCCACGACGCGGGATTCGGGGAACCGCAGCGAGAAGGTGCTGCCTTGCCCCAGTTCGCTGGCGATGTCCAGCTCGGCCTCGTGGCGCATGGCGATGTGCTTGGTGATCGCCAGGCCCAGGCCGGTGCCGCCGGATTCGCGCGAGCGGCTGCGGTCCACCCGGTAGAAGCGCTCGGTCAGGCGAGGCAGGTGCTGGGCCGCGATGCCGATGCCGGTATCCTTGACCGCATAGCGGGCGCTGCCGTCGGCTTCGCGCCGCCAGCTCACGGTGATGTGCCCGTCGTCAGGCGTGTAGCGGACGGCGTTGATGATGAGGTTGGAAATCGCCGAGGAGATCTCGGTGGCGGTGCCCAGGACGTCCATGTCCGCGTCGATGTCGCTGGCGAAGGCGTGGCGGCCGCCGGACAGGGCGCGCGCCTGGCTCAGGGCCGTTTCGATCAGGATGGGCATGTTGACGGGCTGCGGGTCGGTCGTGGGCGAGGACTCCAGGGTCGACAGGGTCAGCAGGTCCGCCACGATGGCCTGCATGCGCTGGGCCTGGTCGAGCATCAGCTTCAGGTACTGTTCGCGCTGTTCGTCGCTCAGCGCGCCGGGCGGCATGTCGCGCAGCGTTTCCAGGAAGCCCGCCAGCACCGTCAGCGGCGTGCGCAATTCATGCGAGACGTTGGCGACGAAGTCGCGGCGCGTGGTCTCGAGTTTTTCGATCTGCGTCACGTCGCGCGTCAGTAGCATGCGCTGGTGCTTGTTGTACGAGATGAGCTGCACCATGAGGAGCCGTTCGCCGCCGCCAGGGCTGCGCACCAGCAGCGGCGCGGGCCAGTCCTCCTGGCGCGCATAGTCGACGAATGCCGGGGCCCGCACCAGGTTCAGCAGGTTCTGGCCTCGGTCGGCGGGCAGGCGCAGCCCCAGGTGCTGGCGCGCGATGCGGTTGCACCAGTCGATGTGGAATTCCTCGTCCAGAGTGACCAGGCCGTCGGGCAGGGCCTGGGCGGCGGCGAAGAAGCCCTGCACGTTTCCTTCCAGCAGGGCGAGCTGGCGCTCCTGGCTGCGAAGGTGCCGGTAGATGCGAGCCAGCGCCTCGTCCCACAGTCCGGCCGACGGCGGCGGCGGGCGCTGCAGGTCGCGGGTCCAGCGTACGACGCGCGAGAGCTGCCAGATGTGCCAGGCGAGGAGCGTGCCCAGCCCGAAGCTGAATACCGCCCAGCTGAAATTGCCCGTGACCGGCCGGGAGAGGGCCGCCAGCCCGGCCCACACGAGGACGGCGATGAGGTTGCGTATCCAGACCATGAAACGAATTGTCGCATTGCCTGGCGGCGCAAGCGATGCAGTCCTTGAGTGATGAAGTGGCGCGAGGCCGGGCAGGCAGGCGGCGGCATCGGCCGCCGCCGGTCATTCAGCGGCGTGGATCAGGCGGCACTGCCGTTCGCGGCAGGATGGGCGGTGAAACGATAGCCGCTGCCCCGCACGGTTTCCACGTGGCCGTCGTGCTTGCTGGGCTCGAGCGCCTTGCGCAGGCGGCGGATGTGCACGTCCACCGTGCGCTCTTCCACGAACACGTGGTCGCCCCACACCTGGTCCAGCAACTGCGAGCGCGAGAACACGCGCTCCGGGTGGGTCATGAAGAAATGCAGCAGGCGGAACTCGGTCGGCCCGATGTTCAGGGGCATGCCGTTGCCGTTGAGCCGGTGGGTGACCGGATCCAGCCTCAGGCCGGCGACGTCGATCAGGTCGTCGGTCAGCTGCGGCGCGCGCCGGCGCAGCACGGCCTTGATGCGGGCCATGAGCTCCTTGGGCGAGAACGGCTTGGTGATGTAGTCGTCGGCGCCGGCTTCCAGGCCGTCGACTTTATCCTGCTCGGCGCCCTTGGCCGTCAGCATGATGATGGGGACGCCCTTGGTGCGTTCCTCGGCGCGCAGCTTGCGGGCCAGCGCGACGCCGGAGGTGCCGGGCAGCATCCAGTCGAGCAGGATCAGGTCGGGCAGCTCGGCGCGGATCAGGGTCTGGGCCTGTTCCGCATCGGCCGCCCGCAGGACCTTGTGGCCCGCGAAGGACAAGTTGACCGATACCAGCTCCTGGATGGCCGGTTCGTCTTCGACGACTAAAATGGTGCTGGACATGGGGTATGCCGGATTGGGTTGCTGAAGCATGTCCATAGTATGGCGGTATTGTTTCAGGTATGTGACATGGCGGGCCCGCCGCAAGCCCGGCGCCGCGCAGCTTGCGGGCGGCGGGGCGCCCCATCGGCTACCATGGAGCCCTTAAGCGCGAGAACATTATGGCCGGCCTGGACAGGAATACGCCTCTTCCCACCAACATCGTCGTGCACCGCCAGTCGAAGGTGCTCGAAATATCGTTCGACGACGGCAATACGTTCAGGCTGCCGTTCGAGCTGCTGCGGGTCTACAGCCCGTCGGCCGAAGTACGGGGCCACGGACCGGGCCAGGAGACCCTGCAGGTGGGCAAGCGGGGCGTGGACATCCTGGCCCTCGACCCGGTTGGCAATTATGCGGTGCAGCCCCGGTTCTCGGACGGCCACACCACGGGCATCTACTCCTGGGACATCCTCTATGCGCTCGGCCGCGACCAGGACCGGCTGTGGGCCGAGTACCTCGCCGCGCTGGAGGCCGCCGGCGCATCCCGCGATCCCGAGCCGCAAGGCGGGATGGAAACAACCGAAGTACGCCGTGAAGGTAAGCAATGAGCGATAAGCAGTATTCCCCCGGGCCGGAGGGCGGCGCCACGCCGGACGGCACCACGCATTTCGGCTTCCAGCAGGTGGCCGAGGCCGAGAAGGCGCGCAAGGTGGCCGAGGTCTTCCATTCGGTGGCCTCCCGCTACGACGTCATGAACGACCTGATGTCGGGCGGCCTGCACCGGGCGTGGAAGGTCTTCACCGTGGCGCGGGCGGGGGTGCGCCCCGGCATGAAGGTCCTGGACATCGCGGGCGGCACCGGCGATCTCGCCAAGGCGTTCGCCCGCCGGGCCGGCCCGACCGGCGAGGTCTGGCTGACCGACATCAACGATTCCATGCTGCGCGTCGGACGGGACCGGCTGCTCGATGCCGGGCTGATGGTGCCGACCGCCGTGTGCGACGCCGAGAAACTACCCTTCCCGAACGGCTATTTCGACCGCGTGACCGTTGCTTTCGGGCTGCGCAACATGACCCACAAGGACCGGGCCCTGGCGGAAATGACCCGGGTCCTGCGGCCCGGCGGCAAGCTGCTGGTGCTGGAGTTCTCCCAGGTGGCCAAGCCGCTGCGCGCCGCCTACGACTGGTATTCGTTCAACGTGCTGCCCTGGCTGGGCCGCAAGATCGCCAAGGACGAAGCCAGCTACCGCTACCTGGCCGAGTCCATCCGCATGCATCCCGACCAGCCCACCCTGGCCGGCATGCTGGAACAGGCCGGCCTGGCGCGGGTCCAGTATTTCAACCTGACCGCGGGGGTGGTCGCCCTGCACGAGGGCGTGCGCCTCTAGGCTCCGGAACGCCGCTTGTTTCAAAATCCTTCGCAAATCCGGGGCTACCCGACTGGCGATTTGCGCCGTAGTCCGTTAAATTTCAGCTTATTGTCAGGAAAGGTTGTTACAGCCGTCCCGTCTGCGGGGGCGGTGCGGCACCGGATATCCTGACCTGGCATGAACGGCGGATTCGGTTTTCGCCGGACGCCCCGGGGCATGGACCCGCGGCGGCCCGGCAGGCTCCGTCCGCCACGACATTGATTACAGGAGAATCCATACAATGTCTCGACGATTGTTTTCCAGGATCCTTCCGGCGCTGGTCATCGCCATATCGACCGTGGCGATGCTCGGCGTCTCGCACGACGCCCTGGCCAAGCGGCTGGGAGGCGGCGGCAGCGTAGGCCGCCAATCGAGCAACATTACGCAGCGGCAGGCGGTGCCGCCCACGCGCAATCCGCAGCAGAACCAGCAGGCCGCGCCGTCGCAGGCTGCGCCGGCCGCCGCGGGTGCCGCAGCCGGCGCCACCGCGGCACGCAGCGGCATGTCGCGCTGGCTCGGCCCGATCGCCGGCATCGCCGCGGGTCTGGGCCTGGCGGCGCTGCTGTCGCACTTCGGCCTGGGCGCCGCCGCGGCCGAGTTCATCGGCAGCCTGCTGCTCATCGCGCTGGTGATCTTCGCCGTGCTGTTCATCGTCCGGCGCCTGCGCGGCGGCGGCCAGCAGCCGGCCCTGCAGGGCGCGGGCAACAGCCGCTTCCAGCAGCGCAGCGAGCCGCCCGCCCCGATGGCGCGTGAATCCCTGTCGCCGGTTTCCGCCGCTCCCGCGGCCGCGCCGGCCGCTGCCTCGGCGGTCGAAGAGCCCGCCAGGGGAGAGTGGGGCATTCCCAGCGACTTCGACACCACGAACTTCCTGCGCCATGCGAAGAACTACTTCGTCAAGCTGCAGGGCGTCTGGGATCGCGGCGACGTCGACGAGCTGCGCGACCTCGTCACCGACGACCTGCTTGCCGAGCTGAGCCAGCAGATCGGCCAGCGGCAAGGCCAGAACGTCACCGAAGTGGTGCTGCTCAACGCCGAGCTGCTGGGCATCGAGACCGTCTCCGACGGCCACCTGGCCAGCGTCCGCTTCTCGGGCATGCTGCGCGAGGCGCCGGGCACGGAAGCGTTCCGCTTCGAAGAGGTCTGGAACCTCTTCAAGCCCAACGATGGCGGCTGGCTGCTGGCCGGCGTGCAGCAGATTCCGGTGCAGGACCACAATAAATAACGTCCCTGCGCATCAGCCGGTACACTTGCGGGGTCGAACCCCGTGGAACGCCCGTCCCCGGACGGGCGTTTTTTTCATTCTATGCCCGTGTCCTTGCTGAATCCTTCCGCCGCTGCCATCCGGGCGCTCGATACGCTGTTGTTGCGCGAGCCCTGGGCCCGCGAGCGGCTGCGTCCGCATGCCGGCAAGACGGCCTGCCTCGTTGCCGGCGGCGCGCGCCTGGCGCTGACGATCACGCCGCATGGCCTGGTCCAGGCCGCCGCGCCCGACGCCGTGCCCGACGTGATCCTGACCGTGGACGGCGGCAGGCTGCCGGATCTGCTGTCGGACGATGCGGCCCGCCGCATGGGCGCGGTGCGCATCGAGGGCGACGCCGCGCTGGCGCACGTGGCGGGCGACCTGGCCCGGGACCTGCGCTGGGACGTGGAGGAGGACCTGGCCGGGATCATCGGCGACATACCCGCGGCGCGGCTGGTGGGCGCGGCGCGTGGCGTCGCGCGCGGCGTGCGCGCCGGCGCATGGCGGCTGGCCGAGAACGTGGCCGAGTACCTGACCGAGGAGGTCGATGCCGTCGCGGCGGCGCCCGCCCTGCGGGCCTGGGGCGCCGAGGTGCGCCGCCTGCGCGACGATGCCGAGCGCGCCGCCAAGCGGGTCGAGCACTTGCATGCCAGGCTGGCCCGTTTCGAGGCCCGCCCGCGCACGGGGGAGTGAGCCATGTTCACTTTCCTGCGCCTGATCCGCATCATGTTCGTCAGCTTCCGCTATGGCCTGGACGAACTCGTGGTGTCGGGCATCCAGCATCCCTGGACCGAGCGCCTGCTCGTCGTGCTGCGCCTGGGACGCAAGCTGCATGCACCGCGCGGCGAACGGCTGCGCATGGCGCTGGAGACGCTGGGGCCCATTTTCGTCAAGTTCGGCCAGGTCCTGTCGACCCGGCGCGACCTGATTCCCGCCGACATCGCCGACGAACTGGCGCGCCTGCAGGACCGGGTGCCGCCGTTCCCCTCGGAGGTCGCGATCCAGAGCATACGCAGAGAGCTGGGCCGGCATCCGGACGAGCTCTTCGCCAGTTTCGAACGCGAGCCGGTCGCCTCGGCCTCGATCGCCCAGGTGCACTTCGCCGTGCTGCGCGACGGGCGCGAGGTGGCGGTCAAGGTGCTTCGGCCCAACATGGCGCCGGTCATCGAGAAAGACCTGCGCCTGCTGCGCGCGGCGGCCACCCTGATCGAAAAGATCTCCGCCGACGGCCGGCGCCTCAAGCCGCGGGAAGTCGTGGCGGAGTTCGACAAGTACCTCCACGACGAGCTCGACCTGCTGCGCGAGGCGGCCAATTGCAGCCAGCTGCGCCGCAACTTCGCGCCGGGCGGTCCGCGCGGCGACCTGCTGATCGTTCCGGAAGTGATGTGGGATTACTGCTCGTCCTCCATCTTCACGATGGAGCGCATGCGCGGCATTCCGGTCAACCATGCCGAGCGCCTGGTCGAGGCCGGCGTGGACCTGAAGAAGCTGGCGCGCGACGGCGTGGAAATCTGCTTCACGCAGATGTTCGCCGACGGCTTCTTCCATGCCGACATGCACCCCGGCAACATCTACGTGTCGGACGATCCGCGTACCCTGGGGCGCTACATCGCGCTCGACTTCGGCATCGTCGGCTCGCTGTCCGAGTTCGACAAGAACTACCTGGCGCAGAATTTCCTGGCCTTTTTCCGGCGCGATTACCGGCAGGTGGCGCGCCTGCACATCGAATCCGGATGGGTGCCGCCCGGCACGCGCGAGGAAGAGCTGGAAGGCGCCATCCGGGCTTGCTGCGAGCCGTACTTCGACCGCCCGCTCGCCGAGATCTCGCTCGGGCAGGTACTGATGCGCCTGTTCCAGACCTCGCGCCGCTTCAACGTCGAGATCCAGCCGCAACTGGTGCTGCTGCAAAAGACGCTGCTCAACATCGAAGGATTGGGACGCGAGCTGGATCCGTCGCTGGATCTCTGGAAGACCGCCAAACCCTATCTCGAGCGCTGGATGAACGAGCGCGTGGGCTGGGCGGCGCTGCGCAATGGCATCAGGCGCGAGTCGCAGCAATGGGCGCAGATGCTGCCAGAGCTGCCGCGCCTGGTGCACAACCAGCTGGCGCGGCCCGACCGCTCGGCCGAGACGCTGGCCGAGTTGCAGCGGCTGCGCGTTGCCCAGCAGCAGACCAACCGCCTGATGGCGGTCATCGCCGGTGTGCTCGCGGTGGGGGTGGCCGTGGCGCTGTGGGCGGTGTCTCGGTAGCGCCGGGCGCCGGCAGGTCCTCATGCCTCCGGAAATTCCGAAGGCTATGCGTGGGGAAACCGCATTTTCAAGTGTCCGCCCATGAGGCAGCATGGGGCCCATGGACATCTTGCCTTTGATTTTTTCCGTGACCAACTGGACCCTAGTCCTGCTCGTTCTCGGCACATTCTTCCTGGCCGGCGCGGTTAAGGGCGTCATCGGCCTGGGCCTGCCCACCGTGGCCATGGGTTTGCTCGGGCTGGCCATGGCCCCGGTGCAGGCCGCGGCCTTGCTCGTGGTGCCCTCCATGGTGACCAACGTCTGGCAACTGGCCCTCGGAGGCCGTTTCCTTTACCTGATGAAGCGATTGTGGCCGCTGCTCGCCGGCGTGTTCGCCGGCACGTGGGCGGCGGCCGCGCTGATGGGCACGGACTCGCAGCCCTGGGCCGTCCGTGCGCTCGGGGTGGCGCTGGTGCTTTACGCGATATCGGGACTCCTTGCCTTCCAGCTGCGGGTACCGGTGCGCTGGGAGCGCTCCCTGGGCGCGGTCGTCGGCTGCACGACGGGGGTGATCACCGCGGCCACGGGAGTATTCGTCATCCCGGCCGTGCCGTACCTCCAAGGGCTGGGGCTGGCCAAGGACGAACTGGTCCAGGCGCTGGGCATCTCCTTCACCGCCTCGACGCTGGCGCTGGCCGCGGCGCTGGCGCGTGGCGGCGCGCTTGGCCACCATGAGATGGCGGCATCGCTCTTTGCCCTGGTCCCGGCCATGGCGGGCATGTGGGCCGGCCAATACCTGCGCAGCCGTATCAGCCCCGCGGCGTTCCGCCGCGGCTTCTTCACCGGATTGGGACTGCTCGGCCTGTACCTCTGCTTCTGACCGGGCTGGAGGGGCCTCCGCTGCGCCGGCGGGCGTCTCGTCCCTCCTGCTCGCGCAAGCGTGGCGGGTGAGCCGCAAATGCCGATCCCGCCTGGGCTTTCCAGGCGCCCTGTGCGATACTCCCGCGGTTTTGGCTTTCGTCCGGGTGGCCGCGGCATCATGGTGTTCTGGTTCGTCTTGCTCTACCTGCTGGTTTCCATCGCCATCGGCGTCGTCGCCGCCCGCCGGGTGTCGAACTCCACCGACTACGCGGTGGCCGGCCGGTCGTTGCCCTTGTTCATCGTCGTGGCCACGACCTTTGCCACCTGGTTCGGGTCCGAGGCGGTCCTGGGCGTGTCGGCGGTTTTCGTGCGGGAAGGGCTGGGCGGGGTGGTGGAAGACCCCTTCGGCGCCTCGATGTGCCTGGTGCTGGTAGGCCTGTTCTTCGCCGCTCGCCTGTACCGGCACAATCTGCTTACGCTGGGCGATTACTACCGCGAGCGCTACGGCCCCATCGTCGAAGTCATCATGAGCCTGGCCATCATCATCTCCTACCTGGGATGGGTCGCGGCCCAGGTGAAGGCGCTGGGGCTGGTGTTCCACATGCTCGATCCCGGCGTGTTCTCGCAGTCCGGCGGCATGATCATCGGCACGCTGATCGTGATGACTTATACGCTGTTCGGCGGCATGTGGTCGGTCGCGTTGACCGATTTCTTCCAGATGATCGTCATCGTCGCCGGCTTGTTCACCATCGCGTATTTCGCCACCGACCTGGCCGGCGGCGTCGGCGTGGTCGTGCACGAGGCCACCAGCCGCGACCTGCTCAATTTCCTGCCGCCCGCCACGCCGCACGACATCCTCTTCTTCTTCGCGGCGCTGGTGACCATGATGCTCGGATCGATACCGCAGCAGGACGTGTACCAGCGCGTCATGTCGTCCAAGGACGTGAAGACGGCCCGCCGCGGTCCCATCATCGGCGGCCTGCTCTACCTGATGTTCGCCTGCATCCCGATGTACATCGGCGTGGCCGCCTTCGGCGTCATGCCCGACACGGTCGCCACCCTGATGCAGGACGATCCGCAGAAGATCCTGCCGACCTTCATCCTGGAACGCATGCCCGCCGTGGCGCAGGTGTTCTTCTTCGGCGCGCTGCTGTCGGCCATCATGTCGACCGCCTCGGCCACGCTGCTGGCGCCGTCCACCACCTTCGCCGAGAACATCCTGCGCCATTTCCTGCCGGGCATGTCGGACAAGCACTTCCTGCGGGCGATGCGCCTGTCCGTGGTCGTGTTCGGGGCGTGCGTGCTGACGTTCGCGCTCAGCACCTCCGACAGCATCTACGAGATGGTGGCAGGGGCCTACACGGTCACCCTGGTGGGGGCCTTCGTGCCGCTGCTGATGGGGCTGTACTGGCGCCGCGCGACCACGCAAGGAGCGCTGCTGTCGTCGATCCTGGGGGTGGCGGCGTGGCTGCTGGTCAGGGCTTTTGCCGCGGACGATTTTCCGCCACAATTGGCCGGATTGCTGGCGGGATTCGTCGGCATCTGGGCCGGCAGCCTGCTTCCCCAACTCGTGCGGGCCCGCAACCGGCCCGCGCTGCATCCGGCCCTGTAAGCTCTGTTACACGGCCCCGGGTGGCGGCGCCCGGCCAGGTATGGAAGGAACGTGTCATTAGGGGGTAAAACTCCACCTATATTGTTCGCCGACCTTCCGGCGCCTTGGTACGCACAAGCTGCCGGCTTCGATACAAGGGCTCCATCATGCTGTACCCGGAACTATTCAAATCCCTCGAGTCCGTGCGCTGGGACATGAGGAAGGACGTGCCGTGGGATCAGTTCGACGCCAGTCTGCTGACCGACGAGCAGGCGCATACCATCAAGATGAACGCGATCACCGAGTGGTCGGCGCTGCCGGCCACCGAGATGTTCCTGCGCGACAACCGCGAGGACAGCGATTTCAGCGCCTTCATGTCCATCTGGTTCTACGAGGAGCAGAAGCATTCGCTGGTGCTGCAGGAGTACCTGCAACGCTTCCGCCCGGACCTGGTGCCGACCGAGGAGGAACTGCACAACGTGCGCTTCGAGTTCGACGAGGCGCCCGCGCTCGAAACCCTGACCCTGCATTTCTGCGGCGAGATCCGCCTGAACCACTGGTACCGGCGCGCCGCGCAATGGCACACCGAGCCGGTCATCAAGGCCATCTACAAGCTCATTGCCCAGGACGAGGCACGCCACGCGGGCGCCTACCTGCGCTACATGAAACGCGCGCTGACCGATCGCGGCAAGGAACTCGCCGACCAGGCCCGCGCCGCCTTCGCCAAGATAGGCGTGCTGATGGCGTCGGCCAAGCGTACGTCGCAGGCGCTGCATCCGACCAACCTGCACGTCAACAAGAGCCTGTTCCCCAACGATACGGTGCAGTCCCGCCTGCCCGAGCCCGGCTGGCTGGAGCGCTGGCTCGACGACCAGATCCAGTTCGACAAGGAGTGGGAAGGCAAGGTCGCCGACCGCATTCTGCACAACATGTCGACCCTGCTCGGCCGCAGCTTCGCCACGGTGCAGGACCTGAACCGCTACCGGAAGGAACTCGCCGCGGGGTAAGGGCGGCCTTTCTTTGAAGAAATGGCCGGAGCAGCAAGCCGCTCCGGCCGTCTTCCTTACTGCGTCCGCACCGTCAACCCAGGCGTACCGGCACGAAGATCTTGGCGTCGCCGCGCTGGACCAGCAGCGCCACCGTCTTGCCCGACTTGGCAAGCAGGGCGCGGACCTGCTCCGCGTTCTGCACGGGCACCCCATTGAGTGACAGCAGCAGGTCGCCGGGTTCGATACCGGCCTGTTCGGCCGGGCCGCCCACCTGCTCCACGACCAGTCCGGTATTGCCGCCCACGGCCATCTGCTCTTGCGGCGTCAGCGGCCGCAGCGCGAGCCCCAGCCGGCCGTGTGCGGCGCCGTCCTGCGCGCCGGCCCGCGCAGAGGTTTCCTGTTTGGCGCTGCCGAGCTTGGCGACGACGTCGCGCGGCTTGCCGTCGCGCCACACCTCCAGCTTCACCTCCTGGCCCGGCGTGGCCAGGCTGACCACGGCCGGCAGGTCGCCGGAGGCTACGACGGGCTTGCCGTCGATCTTGCGGATGATGTCGCCCGACTTCAGGCCGGCCTTGTCCGCGGGGCTGCCTTTCTCGACATTGGCGACCAGCGCGCCGGTGGGCGAATCGAGTTTGAACGAGTCGGCCAGCGCCTGGTTGACGTCCTGGATGGTGACGCCCAGGCGGGCATGGCGGACTTCGCCATGGGCCACGATCTGTTCCTTGACCTTGGTCGCGACATCGATCGGAATGGCGAAGGACAGGCCCTGATAGCCGCCGGTCTGACTATAGATCTGCGAGTTGATGCCGACCACTTCGCCGCGCGAGTTGAACAGCGGGCCGCCCGAATTGCCGGGGTTGACGGCGACGTCGGTCTGGATGAACGGCACCGAGCTGTCGTCGGGCAGCGATCGGCCCTTGGCGCTTACGACACCGGCCGTGACGGTGTTTTCCAGGCCATAGGGCGATCCGATGGCGAGCACCCATTCGCCCACGCGCAGGTCGTTGGGGTTGCCCAGTGCCACCACCGGCAGGTTGCGGGCGTCGATCTTCAGTACCGCCACGTCGGTCTGGGGATCCGAGCCGAGGACCTTGGCGCGGAATTCGCGCCGGTCGGTGAGCTTGACGGTGACTTCCTTGGCGCCCTTGACCACGTGGGCATTGGTCAGGATGACGCCGTCGGGGCTGATGATGAAGCCGGACCCCTGGCCGCGCATCGGAACGCTGTGTGTGCCGCCTCCGGGATAACCGGGAAATCCGCGGAAGAATTGCGCGAACGGATCGTCCTCGTCGTCGGAGACCTTGGTGGTGCCGGTGACGCTGATGTTGACCACCGCCGGACCGTAGCGCTGGGTGATCTGCGAAAAATCAGGCGGGGTGACCGCGCCCACCGGAGCGGCGGCCTGCGTGCTGGCGGCCGCGGCCGGCAGTGCTTGGGTATCGGCCACTCGCGTGAACGCGGCGGCGCCGGCAGCGCCGAATACGCCTGCGGCAACCAACGCCACAGCCAGGTGCGAGGCGGAGAATTTGCGGGTGTTCATGGTCGGCTCCTGTGCCATGTGGTGAGACATGGCGCCATGTTGGAACCGTATCCTTAAGCCATCCTTAAGTCGGCGGAGGGGGGAAACGCACCCGCACGCGCAGCCCTCCCAGGGGCGAATCGAGCAGCTCGACCGTGGCGCCATGGCGTCCCGCTATGGCCTTGACGATGGCCAGGCCCAGGCCGCTGCCGGGCGTGTCGGCGGAATGGGAGCGGTAGAAGCGATCGAACACGCGGCCGCGCTCGGAGGGCGGGATGCCCGGTCCGTCGTCGTCCACGTCGAGCGTGGCGCCCCGCTCGTCGCTCGCCAATCCGATGTCTACCCGGCCCGACGCGGGGGCGTATTTGACGGCGTTGTCCAACAGGTTGCGCACCAGCAGGGCCAGGGCCTCCCCCTGTCCCGTCACGCGGGCGCCGCTGGCGCCCTCCATGCCGATGTCGATGCCGCGTGCGCGGGCCTGCGGCAGCACGTCGGTCAGGGCGGTGCGCACGACATCCGCCAGGTCCACGGTGGCGAACTGCATGCCCGGCGCCTCCTGCCGCGCCAGCGACAGCAGTTGCTCGACCAACCGCGTGGCGCGCTCGATGCCCGCCCCCAGTCGGCCGATGGCGACCTGGCGCGAGGCCTCGTCGTCCGATCGCTGCAGGAATTGCAATTGCAGTTTCAGCGCAGCCAGCGGCGAGCGCAGCTCGTGCGCGGCATCGCCCACGAATTGCTGTTGCGCGGCGAAGGCCTGGCGTACCCGGTCCAACAGCAAATTGAGCTCGTGGACGAGGGGGCGTACCTCGTCCGGCAGGCCCGATTCGCTGACCGGAGACAAATCGTCGGCCTGCCGCGCGGCGACCTGCCGGCGCGCCCGGTCCACCGGCATCAGCGAATGGCTGACCACCCACCAGACGACCAGCATCAGCAGCGGCGCCATGGCGGCGATGGGCCATATGGTGCGCAGCGCCAGCGAACGCGCCATGGACGTGCGCACGCGGACGTCCTGCGCGACCTGGATGATCTGCAACGGCGCTTCGAGCGAATACATGCGATACGTGGCGCCCTCGGCTTCGACCGTGGAGAAGCCCAGCACCACGCGATCGGGCAGGACCAGCTTGGGGGTGGAGCGGAACAGGCGCACGCCGTCCGGCGTCCAGATCTGGATGATGAGGTCGCGAGCGGCGGGATCGTCGAGCAGGCCGCCGTCGGGCCCCGTGCTGAACAGCGGATTGCCGTTGCTCAGCGAGAGGGCGATGCGCTGCAGCTGATAATCGAAGATCTCGTCGGTCTGGACCAGTGCGCCGCGATACGCGATGGCGCCTTGCATCAGCGCCGCCAGGAAAATGGCCGCCAGCAGGAAAGCCAGCAACCGCCCGCGCAACGAATGACCAGCAATGAGCCTCATCTCAGTCCTCTACGGCGCAACGCCACTGTATCCAGGGCACAGCGGATCCGGCTCCACCTGTGCCGCCCCAAGGCGGGCCCAGGCCCCCTTGGGGGGCTGGGAGCTATACCCTAATGACATACCCGACGCCGCGTACCGTCTGGATGAACTGCGCGCCCAGTTTCTTGCGCAACCCGTGGATATAGACTTCCACCGCGTTGCTGCTTATCTCGTCCTTCCAGCTGTAGAGTTTTTCCTCGAGCTGGGCGCGGGAGAGGATGAGGCCAGGCCGCGCCAGCAGCGGCTCAAGCACCGCCCATTCCTTGGCCGTGAGCGTGACCGGCTCGCCATTGACCGTTGCCGTGTGCGTGGCCGGATCGAGCACGACGCCGCCATGTTCGTACAGGGGCTCGGCCCGGCCTGCGCTGCGCCGGATCAGGGCGCGGATGCGGGCGAGGACCTCGTCCACGTCGTAGGGCTTGACCACGTAGTCGTCCGCGCCGGCGTCCAGGCCGGCGATGCGCTGCTCGATGGCGTCGCGCGCGGTGGCGATGAGGACCGGGGTCTGCGTCTTGCGCGCCCGCAGTTCGCGCAGCACGGACAGGCCGTCGCCGTCGGGCAGGCCGAGGTCCAGCAGCACCAGATCGTAGTGTTCGGTGCGCAAGGCGGTATCGGCGCTCTGCGCGTTCTTCACCCAGTCCACCGCGTAGTGCTCGGCGCGCAGCACGTCGAGCACGCTTTCTCCTATCATCGGATCGTCTTCAACCAGCAGCAGCCGCATTGCGATTCCTCGTCCCGGGACCAGTCCCGGCAATGGACCTGCACAGTGTATCTTCCCCGCCGGCGGGGGACGCCGGCACGCCGCGGGCGATCGCCTCTACAATGGGGCGTCCCGCCCCTCGTGTACTGCTGCGACCGTGTCTGCCCGTTTCGAATCCAAGATCCTCAGTCCCGACGAATGCCTGGTCGCGCGTGCCGCGTGGCCGCGTCCGCTGGTGTTCACCAACGGCGTGTTCGACATCCTGCACCGCGGCCACGTCACCTACCTGGACGAAGCCGCGCAGCTCGGCGCCATGCTGGTCGTGGCCATCAATACCGATGCGTCGGCGCGGCGCCTGGGCAAGGGGCCCGACCGCCCGCTGAACAGGCAGGATGATCGCGCGGCGCTGCTGGCGGCTCTGGCTTCGGTCGACGCGGTAACCTGGTTCGACGAGGACACGCCGCTGGAGCTGATCGGCAAGCTGCGCCCCGATCTCATCGTCAAAGGCGGGGACTACGACATGGACAAGCTGCCCGAGACCGCCCTGGTGCGCAGCTGGGGCGGCGACGCCGTGGCCATCGATTTCGAGCACGACCGCTCCACCACCAAGCTGGTCGAGCGCATCCGCGCCCGCTGAGCAGGGCCGCGTCGCCTACCGGCAGTCGCGCACGGAAGGGCGGGTGAACAGGGTACGTGCGCGATCAAGCGCCCGGCGATCGGCGGCCGATACGCCCTCCAGGCGCAGCCAGCTCTTGCCGCCCTGGGCTGCGCGAGACACCACTTTCGCATTGCGCACGCCTTGCGCCTGCAAGGCCGTCGCCTGCTTGCGGGCGGCATTCTCGGTACTGAACACGCCTAGCGAAATGGCGTGCTGGAACGGGCCGCCATCCTGGATCACGAAAAAGTCTTTGATCCCGTCCCGTCCCAGTTGCGCGGCGGCGGCGTGCGCGGCGGCCGCGCTTCCCAGCGGCGGCACGATGACCATCCAGCCTTGCTTGCCCGGCTCGCGCCGGGTGCCCTGGCGCGCCGCGGGCAGGTGCTCGGTCGACCACTTTTTCGCGATGGCCAGGTCCGCGTCGCTGAACGCTCCCCATTCCACGCAGGCGAGGGGAGCGGGGGAGCCGGAGCCGGCCGCGCGAGTCGCCGCCGTGGGAGCTGCCGCGGCCGGCGGGGAGGGGGCTGGCGAGTCCGGCGCAGCCGGAGATGCGGGCGCCGCCGCCGCGGCTTGTTCCGGCCCAGCCGAGGCGAGCGCCACGGGATTGTCCAAAGATGCGCCGGTAGCGGCCGTGGGGTTCACTGGCGCCGGATCGGCAGCGGAGACCGGCGACACGGCCTCGGGGGCGCCCGCGGATCCGGCCGCGCCGTCGAGGGGCTCGGAGGCTCGTGCCGGCGCCGGTTCGGCCGCGGCGTTAATGCCTGGCAGCCGCGGGACCTGGATCGTGTCGGCGCGGATTTCCGTGCGCAGCCGGCCGGGGTCGCGCCCCCGTTCCGAGAGCGGCTGGCCGAACCAGCCGCGATCCAGGGCGAAGAGCGCCACATTGGCCAGGAGCACTACGACGAACAGGCTGCGCATGAAGAGCCGGGAAGACAGTCAGGAGGAAGCGGGAACGATGCCCGACTCGGCCAGGCAGGCCAGGCCGTCGAGCACGGGATTATCGACGACCTGCACCTGTCGCGTCGAGCCGGCGGCGTGCATCAGGTGGGCGACCTCGTCGGCGATGGCGGTCCAGGCGCCGCCGCTTGCGACCAGCAGCGGTTCCTGCCGGTAGCGTTCGCGGGCGGCCAGCCACTGGCGCACCACGGCGCCGGCCTGGGCGGCGGCGATGCCCGACATGATGGCATCGCCGGTATTGTCCGGGAACGGCGTGATCTGTCCGCTGGCGCGGGGCAGGCCGGCGGTGCCTGCGGCCAGCGACTGCCGCATCAGGTCACGGCCGGGCAGGATGAGGCCGCCGGCGAAGCGGCCGGCCGCGTCGAGCGTGTCCACGGTCGTGGCGGTGCCGAAATGGGCCAGGACGTGTACCGGGGCGGGGGCCTCGGGCGGCGCCGTGCGGCGCCAGCCCTGCCAGATGCCCACGAGGCTCAGCCAGCGGTCGGCCCCCAGGCGCTCGGGGTGCCGATACCCGTTGGTCACGCCCAGCAGCCGGCGGCTGGCGCGGATCCAGTGCACGTCGCATCCCGCCTGCTCCAGCAGTTCGCCGATCAGTTGTTCGATGCGGGCGCCGGCGACGTTGGACCCGAGGGCGACGCGCGGCCGCAGCCCGCTGGCCGCCAGCCATCGCGGCAAGGCCTCGGGCAGTTCTTCGTGCCTGAAGCCCGTCTGCTGCGGTTCGCGCAGCGCCGGGCCGCCCGTACGCCAGCCGAGTTTCACGCGGGTGTTGCCCGCGTCGATCAGCAGCGTCGGAGAGAGGGGAGCGCCCCCTCCGGGCGGCCGCGCGGGAGCGCTCATCGGCGAGCCCTCCTGTCGCTGCGCGACATCCTCCCCGTGGGAGGGAGCGCCCCCTCCGGGCGGCCGCGCGGGAGCGCTCATGCCCACCCCCCTTGCGGCGCGGCCCGCACGGAAATGTCGCCTACGGTGACTGCGCGCAACTGGCCGGCGGTTTCCTCGACCTGCAGCTTGCCGCTGGCATCGACGCCTCGCGCCGTGCCCTCGAACAGGGTGCGGCCAGCGTCGATGACCCGTACCGGCTGGCCGTACAAGGCGTCCCAGCGGGCGAAACGCGCCTGGAAGGGGCCGAAGCCTTCGACGGCATATTCGTCGGCGGCGGCGCGCCAGGATTGGGCCACAGCGCTTACCAGGCGCGCCGGATCCGCGGCGCTCCCGGTGAGCGCCCAGTCGGCGACCTCCCGGCCCAGCGCGCGCGACAATGCCCCGGCGCCGCGCAGGTTGATGCCCATGCCCAGAACCAGGCCGATGCGGCCCGGCGCAGGTACGGGGACGCTCTCGACCAGGATGCCGGCCAGCTTGGCGGTGTTCCATTGCACGTCGTTGGGCCATTTGAGGGCCAGCGCCCCGTCGGCATGGGGGCCGAGCAGGCTGCTCAGGGCTTCGCAGGCGGCCAGCCCTGCCACCAGCGACAGCGGCGGCAGCCGTGCCGGCGCGATCTGCGCCTGCCAGCCGCAAGAGAACAGCAGCGCGTCCCCCGCGCGCGTATGCCATGGGCGGCCGGCCCGGCCCCGTCCCGAGGTCTGCTCGTGGCTGCCTATCAGCGCCGGCCCCTCACCGCCGCGCCGCAGGTATTGCTGGAGATCGGCGTTGGTGGACGGGGTCGAGGCCAGCCAGGACACGTTCCAGCCCGGCAGCGCGGACCGGAGCCCGGCGGCGAACTCCGCTGGCGGGGCAAGGACGGCGTCGGACAGGGCGGAGTGGGATGAAGGCATGGGAATCCGTCAAAGCCGCCGGGTGCGGGCGGCGCAAACCGGCAATTGTAGGCAGAGCCAGGGGTTTTCGCAGCCGGAGCGCGCAAAACGCATAAACTTAGGGCATGTCGCTTACGTTTTACCCTTGCCGCCCATGAGTCCCGACGGATCGTCCGCCGCTTCTGGGCAGGTCGTCCGACACGGCGCGCCGCTGGCGCGGCTGGCATCGTTCATCGTCGTGCTGCTGGTCGTCTATGCCAGCCTGTATCCGTTCACGGGCTGGGTCGACGTTGGCGTGCCGGCCTTCGCCTACCTGCGGGCGCCCTGGCCGCAGTATTGGGTCGGCTCCGAAATCATCGCCAATGTCGCGGCCTACCTGCCCGTCGGCGCCCTGTTCGTCTGGGCGCTCTATCCGGCCTGCCGGGGGCTGGTTGCCGTTGCCGCGACAGTCGTGTTCTGCGCCGCGCTCTCGGGAATGCTGGAGGCCCTGCAGACCTACCTGCCCAATCGTATCGCGTCGAACGTGGATCTGGCGGCCAACGTCGCGGGCGCCCTGCTGGGCGCGCTGGTGGGAACCGCCACGGCTTCGCGCCTGATCGGCGACGGGGCCCTGGCGCGCTGGCGGCATCGATGGTTCGCGCCGGAGGCCGGTTCGGCGCTGATCCTGGCCGCGTTGTGGATCTTCATGCAGATCCCGCGCCAGCCCATGCTGTTCGGAACCGGCGAGCTATGGCTGCTGCTGGGCGATTGGGCGGCCCTGCCCTCCGAGTTCATGGGCGAGCTGTGGTCGCCTACGCCGGGCCAGCGCATCATCGCCGAGCAGTTCTGCACCGGGGCTGCCGTGGTGGCCGTTTCCATGCTGCTGCTGCACGTGGCGCGGCCGGTCCCGGCGCGGGGTATTCTTCCGGCTGCGCTGGTCATGTGCGCGATACTGGTCAAGGCCGCCTTGCAACCGCTGGCCGTGCCGGCGCAAGCGCCCGGCGCGTGGATCACCGTCGGCTCGGTCATCGGCGTGGCTGGCGGCCTGGTCCTGGCGACCGGGTTCGCCTACCTCAAGCCGTCCTGGCAGCGCAGCCTCGGCATCGCGGCGCTGTGCGTGCAGCTGGGTATCGTCAACCTGTTCCCGTCCGACCAGTACTTCGATACGACGGCCTCGATGGCGCGCACCGGCTGGCTGCATCTGGAGTCGCTCACATTGGGCCTGTCGGTGATCTGGCCGCTGGCAGCCCTGTTTTCCCTGGCCCGGCGGCGCTTCGCCTGAACGCCCCGGCAACACGTTTCCCCCTTTGCGAGTTGGTATGGAGTCCTACTACAAACACCACGTTTTCTTCTGCCTGAACGAGCGCGGGCCCGACGCTCCCCGCCCCTGTTGCGCGCGGCAGGGCGCGCAGGCCATGCAGGACTACGCCAAGAAGCGCATCAAGCAGCTCGGCCTGGCCGGCAAGGGGGAGATCCGCATCAACAAGGCCGGCTGCCTGGATCGTTGCGAGGAAGGCCCGGTCCTGGTGGTCTATCCCGAGGGCGTCTGGTACACCTACGTGGACCAGGACGACATCGACGAGATCATCGATTCGCACCTGGTGCGGGGCCAGCCGGTCGAACGCCTCATGATCTGAGGACCGCTATGGCCGTTACAACCGAACATCTCGTCCTCGACGGCGGCGCCGGCCCCGTCGATTGCGCGCTCGACATTCCCGAGGGAGGCCTTGCGGCCGCGCGGGGATGGGCGCTGGTGCTCCATCCGCATCCGCTGTTCGGCGGAACCCGGGACAACAAGGTCGTCACGACGGTTGCGCGCGCCTGCGTCCAGCAGGGGCTCGCGGCCCTGCGGCCCAATTTTCGCGGGGTGGGCCAGTCCGCGGGCGAATTCGACAATGGCGCCGGCGAGGCGGCGGACATGCTGGGCGTGGTGGACCAGTTCCGGACGCGGCATCCTTCGCTGGCCCAGGGGCGCTTCGTGCTGGGCGGATTTTCGTTCGGCAGCGCGGTGGCCAGCCAGGTGTACGCGGGCTGCGGGCCCGCGAGCGAAAAGGGGCTGCCCGTGGCCGGCCTGGTGCTGCTCGGCACGGCGGCCAGCCGTTTCACCGTGGCCACCGTGCCCGAGGACACGCTGGTGATCCACGGCGAGCAGGACGATACCGTGCCGCTCGCCGCTGTCATGGACTGGGCCCGTCCGCAGAGCCTGCCCGTGACCGTCATCCCCGGCTCGGGCCATTTCTTCCACGGCAACCTCGTGGTGGTCAAGCGCCTGGTGTTGACTTATCTGGCTCGCGTGCTGGCCTGAACCCCTTTCGGGCCAGCTGTAGCATTCCGTTGCATCAGCCGGAGCGTGGCCCGGCGCCGGCCCGCCGGCGGGGGTGCCTATAATTGACGGTTTCCACCCCGCATCGCGGGGCGCCCCGGGCGGTCCCGACCGTGCCGGCGAGTCGCCCCTCTTGCACGACAATCCTCCCACATGAAACTGCGCTTTTTCTCGTTTGGTCCGGGACGTCGGTTCGCTCTGGCCACCGTGGCTTCGGCTTGCTTCCTCGCGTTCCCGGCGACCATGCCTGCTTCCGCCCTGGCCGCGGCCGCGCCGCCGGCCACCACGTCTTCGGCCACGCCTTCGGCTCCGCCCATGTCGACGGTCGGCCTGCTGTCTTCCGTGCCGGCGCCGGCCGTCGCGGCCCGGTCCTGGGTCGCCATCGACGTGACCAGCGACCAGATCCTGGCCGAAGACCGCGCCGACGAACGCATCGAGCCGGCATCGCTGACCAAGGTCATGACGGCCTACCTGGTGTTCAACGCGCTCAAGGAAAAGCGCCTGACGCTCGCGCAGAACGTCAACGTATCGGAGAAGGCGTGGCGTACCGGCGGCTCGCGCATGTTCATCGAACCGCGCAAGCCCGTGACCGTCGAGGAATTGATACGCGGCATGATCACGCAGTCGGGCAATGACGCCACCGTGGCGCTGGCCGAGGCCGTCGCCGGCAGCGAGGATGCGTTCGCCGCGCTGATGAACCAGGAGGCCGCGCGCCTGGGACTGAAGAATACGCACTTCACCAATTCCACCGGCCTGCCCGACCCGCAGCACGTGACCACCGTGCGCGACCTGGCCTTGCTGGCCAAGCGCCTGATCCAGGACCATCCCGACTATTACGGGTACTACAAGGAGCGCCAGTTCACCTACAACAAGATCACCCAGCCCAATCGCAACCGGCTGCTGTGGGTGGATCCTTCGGTGGATGGCATGAAGACGGGCCACACCGATGCGGCGGGCTACTGCCTGATCGCGTCGGCCATGCGGGGCGATCGCCGCGTGCTGACGGTGCTGGTGGGGGCGTCGAGCGAGAATGCCCGCGCCCAGGAAAGCCTGAAGCTGTTGAACTGGAGCTTCCAGAACTTCGACACCGTGCGCGTCTACGATGCCAAGCAGGCCGTGGTCGAGCCCAAGGTCTGGAAGGGTAGCGAGAGCAAGGCCAAGCTGGGTTCGCCGGCGGCCATCTGGGTTACCGTGCCGCGCGGCCAGGCGGGCAACGTCAAGTCCACCATCGAGCGTACCGATCCGCTCGTGGCGCCGTTGCAGGCGGGGCAGCAAGTGGGTACGCTTAAACTTACCCTCAACGACAAGCCGGTGCGCGAAGTGCCGCTGACGGTGCTCGAGCCCGTGGACGTGGCCGGCATTTTCGGCCGTGCGTTCGACGCGGTGCGGCTCTGGTTCAACTGAAGCCCCCCGTACGCGCTGACGCGCGCCCCCCAGGGGGCGGCGCTGGCGGACCGGCAAAGCCGGATCCGCGGCGCCCTGGGTCTAGTACAGCTTTCTCCGTTTGCAGTACCGTTGCTGCCGCTGGCAGCCAGCGAGGCGCCAGCGCCACGACCCGAGAAAGCAGCACTAGATCCAGGATGCGGTGGATCCGGCTCCGCCGGTCCACCCGCATCGCCCCCTTGAGGGGAGCGGCCGAAGGCCGCTAGGGGGTGGGCTTCCCTATAGGAATAGTCATGATTCCAGGCATAGCGGGCGATCCACCGGTCTATCTGAACGGCGAGTTCACGCCGTTGTCGCAGGCCAAGATATCGGTGCTGGACCGGGGCTTCATCTTCGGGGACGGCATCTACGAAGTGGTGCCCGTCTACGGGCGCAAGCCTTTCCGGATGGCGCAGCATCTGGCGAGGCTGGCCCGCAGCCTGGAGGCGATCCGCATCCCCAACCCGCATGGCACGGCCGAATGGCGGGAGCTGGTGGGCAAGCTGATCGATACCTCGGATGCCCAGGACCAGTTCGTCTATCTGCAGGTGACGCGAGGGGTCGCCAAGCGCGACCATGCGTTTCCGGCGCAGGTGGTGCCCACGGTGTTCGGCATGACGAGTCCCTTCGCGCGGCCCGCAGCGGCCTTGCGCGAGCAGGGCGTGAAGGCCGTGACCATGCCGGACGAGCGCTGGCTGCATTGCGAGATCAAGTCGACTTCGCTCTTGGGCAACGTGCTGGCGCGGCAGTTTGCCGCCGATCGCGACGCGCTGGAAGTCGTGATGTTCCGCGACGGCTACCTGTCCGAAGGCTCGTCCAGCAACATCTGGGTCGTCAAGGACGGACGCTTGGTGGCGCCGCAGAAGAACCACCTCATTCTCGAAGGCATCCGCTACGGATTCATCGAGGAAATGGCCTCGGCCAAGGGGATTCCGCTCGAAATGCGGCCGGTCTCCCAGGCAGAGGTTGAAGCGGCCGACGAGTTGATGCTGTCGTCGGCTACCAAGGAAATCCTGCCCATCGTATCGCTGGACGGCAAGCCCGTGGGGAGCGGCCGGCCCGGACCGGTCTATGCCCGGCTGCGCCAGGGGTACGATGAGGCTATCGCAGCGCTTTAATTCTCATCATGGCAGACGTTCCTGACACACCCGAAAGCCGGGCTTCGCTGATCGAGTATCCGTCGGATTTTCCGATCAAGGTGATGGGTGCGCATCACCCCGATTTCGCCCAGGTGCTGACCGAGGTGGTGCTGCGCCACGATCCGGATTTCGATCCGGCCACCGTGGAAATGCGGCCCAGCTCCGCAGGAAACTACCTGGGCCTCACGTTCATCGTGCGGGCGACTTCGCGCGAACAGCTCGATGCCCTGTACCGGGAGCTGACCTCGCATCCCATGGTCAAGTTCGTGCTGTAGGCAAGTCCCGGAGAGATACCCGCCATGCTCATCCGCTGGCTGCCGCGCCCGGCCGAATACCAGGCAACCTGGGACGCGATGAAGGCTTTCACGGCCGCGCGCGGTCCCGACACGCCGGACGAGATCTGGCTGGTCGAGCACGGTCCCGTGTTCACGCTCGGACAGGCCGGCAAGCCTGAACACGTGCTGGCGCCGCACGACGTACCGGTGGTCAAGAGCGACCGGGGCGGGCAGGTGACCTATCACGGGCCGGGGCAGGTGGTGGCCTATGTGCTGCTGGACCTGAAGCGGGCCGGGTACTTCGTGAAAGAGTATGTGGTCCGGGTCGAGCAAGCGGTGATCGACTTGCTGGCCGATCTCGGCCTGCCGGATGCCCGGCGCAAGCCTGGGGCTCCCGGGGTCTACGTGGATTGGCCCCGGTCCCCGGCGTCGCCGGAGGTTTCCGAGCTGGCCAAGATCTCGGCGCTGGGCATCAAGGTTCACCGCGGCTGCACCTACCATGGCGTGGCGCTGAACGTGGCCATGGACTTGTCGCCGTTCGGCTGGATCAACCCTTGCGGCTACGTGGGATTGCGGACCGTCGATTTGGCCTCCTGCGGTTGCAAGATCGGGCTGGAGGAGGCCGGCAACCTGCTGGCGCGTTACCTGGAGCGGGGGCTTGCGGCCGGGTCGCCGGCAGGGGCTTTGGCGGACCCGGCGCCGGCGGCGGTAGAATAAGGGTCTTTACTAATCCCGGCCCCCGGTTCTACCCCGGCCACGCCGAACAGGAATTTGTCGATGAGCTCCGTGCCCGAAACTTCCGCCCTGAGCAGCCAACCCGAAGTCCCCGGGGCGGCGCCGGCCTACGATCCGCTGCAGAAGCAGAAGTCCGAATCCAAGGTTTCGCGCATCCCGATCAAGGTCGTGCAGGCGGAGCGGCTCAAGAAGCCGGAGTGGATACGCGTGAAGGCGGCGTCGCCCGGCTCCCGCTTCTACGACATCAAGCGCATCCTGCGCGAGCACAATCTCCACACCGTGTGCGAGGAAGCCTCGTGTCCGAACATCGGCGAGTGCTTCGGCAAGGGCACCGCCACGTTCATGATCATGGGCGACAAGTGCACGCGGCGCTGTCCGTTCTGTGACGTGGGGCACGGCCGCCCCGACCCGCTGGATCCCGACGAGCCGGTCAACCTGGCGCGCACCATCGCCGCGCTGAAGCTGAACTACGTGGTCATCACCTCGGTGGACCGCGATGACCTGCGCGACGGCGGCGCGGCCCATTTCGTCGAGTGCATCGCCAAGACCCGCGAGCTGTCGCCCGCCACCCGCATCGAGATCCTGGTGCCCGATTTCCGCGGCCGCCTGGACCGCGCGCTGGCCATCCTGGACGCCGGTCCTCCGGACGTGATGAACCACAACCTGGAAACCGTGCCCCGGCTCTACAAGCAGGCGCGCCCCGGATCGAACTACGAGCACTCGCTCAAGCTGCTGGCCGAGTTCAAGGCCCGGCACCCGGACGTGCCCACCAAGTCGGGCCTGATGCTGGGCCTGGGCGAGACCGACGAGGAGATCCTGCAGGTGATGCGCGACATGCGCGCGCACAACGTCGACATGATCACCATCGGCCAGTACCTGCAGCCGTCCGAGCACCACCTGCCGGTGCTGCGCTACGTGCATCCGGACACCTTCGCGATGTTCGAGCGCGAGGCCTATGCGATGGGCTTCACGCATGCCGCGGTGGGCGCGATGGTGCGCTCGTCGTATCACGCCGACCAGCAGGCGCACGCGGCCGGCGTGGCCTGAACCGGGCGCGGCGAAGGCATGCGCCGGGAGGCGCGCTTCCTTCGCCGTTCCCCTAGCCGTACCGTTCTACGCCCGTACTTCCCGCCGCTGGAACACCATGTAGGCCAGCGTGAACAGCAGGATGACCGCGGCGATCAATCCGACCAGCTGCGGCCAGACGATGGCCAGGCTTTGCGACAGGGGCAGCGGCGAGCCGATGACCGCGCCCTGCAGCTGGCTCAGGAAGACCGGCCCCAGCGTGCGGGTCGAAGGAACCAGCAAGGCCAGTACGCCCTCCCCGAAAAGCTGCGATGGCGACAGCCGCTCCAGCGCCTGCTGCCATTGGAGGGTCTCCATCCCGGGCTGGCCCAGCATCAGCGCGACCGGATCGGGCGGCGCGACCGCCTGTGCCAGTGCGCCGGCCAGCATGGGCCACAGCAGCGACAGGAACAGCCATAGCCCCAGGCTCACCAGCGCCGAGGTCGCCGCCGACCGGAACACGATGGAGCACAGCATGGCTACCGCCAGCCACACGCCCGCATAGGCGAGCGTGAGCAGCAGGAACAGCAGGGAACGCGCGATTTCCTCGCCGCCGGGCGGCACGCCCAGCAGGATCAGTCCCGCGCCGATCACCAGCAGCCACAAGGCCAAAAGCGAAATGGCCAGGGTCGCGAGGCCGGCCAGGAATTTGCCCATCAGCAGCGCATCGCGGTAGATGGGTTGCGAGAGCAGCCGGCTCATGGTGCGCCGCGAATATTCGCCGTTGACCGCGTCAAAGCCCAGCCCGATGGCGACCAGCGGCACCAGGAACCCCAGCAGGGCCGAGAACGACGGCATGGGCTCCTGGGCCGCCGTGAACAACCTCAGGAAGACATAGGGGTCGCTGGCGGTGGTGTTGCGGATCTGCTGGAACACGCCGTAGAGCGCAGCCGCCGCGGTCAGGATGATGAGCCATTCCAGCACGCGCATGCGGCCGCTGCGCAGGTGATCGGCCAGTTCCTTGAGCAGGACCACGCTCATGCCCTGTACGGGCGATCCTTCACGCTGCATGACGTCGTTCCCCTTGAGCCATGGAGTGGAAGAAACGGTTGTAGATCGCGTCGAGGCTGAGCGGCTCGTCGTCCAGCCGTAGCAGTTCGGCATTCGCCGCCACGAGGGCCCGGGCGATGTCCGGCCGCACGTCGCGTTCGGCCCGCAGGCGCCAGCGCTGGTCGCCCTGGGCCTCGACCGACGTGACGCCGGCGATGCCGCGCAGCAGCGCCGGCAGGTCGCGGCCGCGCGCTTCGACCAGCACCGCGCTGCGTCCGCCCAGCACCTGCCGCGCGAGTTCCGGCACCGAACCCATGAGCGCGATGCGGCCCCTGTGAAAAAGGGCGACGCGGTCGCAGATGCGCTGCATATGGTCGAGCAGGTGCGAGGACAGCAGCACCGTGACGCCGTCGCGGCGCAGGCTGTCGATCAGGCCCAGGAAATCCTCGGCGGCTTGCGGGTCGAGGCCGGAGGTGGGTTCGTCCAGGATGGCGATGCGTGCGCGCTTGAGGACGATCTCGGCCAGGCCCAGGCGCTGGCGCATCCCTCGCGAGAACGCGGCCACCCGCCGGTCCGCGTCGCCGGCCAGGCCCACGCGTTCCAGCGCGGCGTCGATGCGCGCATTGCGCTCGCCGGCCTCGATCTCCATCAGCTTGGCCGTGTAGGCCAGATTCTCGCGCGCCGTCAGGTAATCGTAGAAGCCGACCGCGTCGGGCATGTAGCCCACTTCGCGCTTGACGGCCAGGGGCGAGCGCCGCGGGTCGCGGCCCAGTACCGAGACCGAGCCCGAGCTGGCGTCGGTCAGGCCAAGCAGCATGAGGATGGTCGTGGTCTTGCCGGCGCCATTGGGGCCGAGCAGGCCGAAGACTTCGCCTTGTCCCACGGCGAACGAGACGCCGTCGACCGCCGTGCGGCCCTGGTAGCGTTTGGTCAGGCCTTGCGCCTGGATGACGTCCGTGCTCATCGCCGCCCGAACCTCGCGACCGCGCCCACCAGCACCAGCACGGCGATGGCGATGATGATGACCCCCACGATGCCCCACAGGCCCGAGGTCTGCACGGTAATGCGGAACTCGCCGGAGGCGTTTTCGCCGCCGCCCGAGGCCCGTATGGTGGCCATGTAATCGCCCACCAGCGAACGGTCGGAGGGCGTGATGCGGGCCTGCGCCTCGGCTTCCTTGCCGGCCTCGATCTGCGCCAGGGTCTTGGGTTCAAATTCGATCTTCCAGCCCGAAGGCGCGCTGGCGGACAGTTCGATGCCCTGCGCCGGGGCGGACCCCTCGTTGCGCACGACGATGGGCACGGTTTCGGTCTGCCCGGCGCGCGCCGTCGCGCTCATGATGCCGTCGCGGCCGGCGATGCGCAGTTCGGGATGGCCCACGATCTCCAGCGCCAGCTTGGCGCTGGCCGATGCGCCTTCGGCGCTGGCGTGCACGATGACCGGATAGCTGCCCGCCTTGACCGAGGACGGCGGCTTGACGCTGAGCTTGAGCTCCTTGGACTCCCCGGCCTTGACCGGCACCGAGGTCAGCTCCTGCGATCCGTAGTTCTCGGTGAAGGTGGGTTCGAAGAACTGCGGAGTCTCGGCGGTGAGGTTCACCAGCAGGTCGCGGCCGCTGTCGTTGCGCACCGTGAACTGGTAGTCGAACGTGGTGCGCGGGCCGCCGCGCAGGGCGGGCAGTTTCGATTCGATGCCGAGCTGGGCCGGCAGCTCGTCGGCCAGGGTCACGTCGACCGGAAGCTCGATGCGCTTGCCCGGCGCCTCGGCCACCACCCGCACGCGATAGCTGCGTGCTTCCACCTTGGCCGGCAACTCGAACCTCAGTTGCAGGGGCACGCTGGCATCGGTGGCCGGCATGGCGGCGGCCACCGGCTTGCCACCGCCGAGCAGGGCCACCTTCCACCCCTCCGGCACGTCTTCCACACGCAGCGCGACCCGCGCCGGCGGTTCGTTCTGGTTGCGCAGGCTCAATGCCAGGGTCGTGGTGGCGCCGGCCTGCAGAGTGAGGGAGGGGTAGTCGGTGACCAGGTAGATGCCCGCCTGGCTGGCGGCCTGGGCAAGGGGCGGCAGGGCGAGAAAGAGCGACAGGATCAGGACGCGAATCTTATGCATGGCAGTTCATGGATGAAGTTGGATGCGGAAAGATTCGGACAGGCGCAGTGCGTGGATACGCCTGAACCAATCGAAGCGTGGGTGTCTCCCACCGGCAAGACTGCTGCGAGTCCCGGGAGCGTTGCGGAACCGGCCACGCGGGCGGTCTTGCCAACGTGCCGGGCGGCCGATGCGAACCGCTATGCGCCATCCCCGGGGACCGGCTCAGGTTGCCATACCTTGTCTAACAATGCCCTGAACGGCCGGCGGGGATGCCGGCGCCGCGACGCGCTTCGGCCGACTCCACGAGCGCGGAGCCGGCACGGGGCAGAACACTAATCGATGGAACGCCGATTGACTATCCGGGTAGGCCCTGGCTCGCGAGGCGCGCCGGGATAGGCGGCACGCTTCGTGGCAAGGCCCTAGGCGCCTTCCAGGCTGACGCTGCCCTTGGCTGCCGACCGCGTGCCGGGCAGCGGCCGATTGCTGGCGGCATGATAGGTAAAGACGACGGAGAATTTCACCTCGTCCGTGGCATTGCGGTCGGCCGCGTGCAGCGTATTGCAGTGAAAGAACATGACGTCGCCGGCATGCAGTTCCGGCACGATGGCTCGTTCGATCAGCGGCCGGTTGGCGGGCAGGTCGTCGCGGAAGAATTTCTGCGCATCGAAGCGGGACGCATCGAATTGCTCGCGATGCGAGCCGGGTACCAGATGCAGTGCGCCGTTGCGATCGAACTCGTCCCCCAGCGCCAGCCAGATCGACACCATGTCGTCGCGCTCGAACGACCAGTAGCGGAAGTCGCGGTGCCAGCCGGTCAGCGTGCCGAACCGCGGGTGCTTGGTCATGACGCAGTTGTGGTGGGCCAGGGAGAGCTTGGCCGGCTCGCCGAAATACGAGGCCATCCAGTCGCGGATAGGCCCGCAGGTGGCGTATTGCCGGAAGGCTTCGTCGCGCGACCACGCATCCAGCAGCCGCCGCACGGTCCGGCCGCCCTCTGCGTCGCGCGAGGCCGGGGCGCCCGGATAACCCAGGTCCGCCTCGTATTCGACAGGTTCGATATGCGCGTTGAGCTGGGCGCGCGCGATCTGCAGGAGTGCCGCGCATGCATCGGCATCGAGGAAATTGCGCACCACCACCAGACCATCCCGGCGCAGTGCCGCGATCTGTTCATCGCGAGACAGGCTAGCCATGCTGCTTTAAACACAAGAGAAGAAAATCAGCTGACTAGGATACGCCTAAATCGAGGGAAGCCCACCGAGGGAAGCCCACCGAGGGAAGCCCACCGAGGGAAGCCCACCCCCTCCGCGCTTCGCGCGTCCCCCTCAAGGGGGCGGCGCTGGCGGACCGGCAAAGCCGGATCCGCGGCGCCCTGGGTCTAGCGAGGATTTCTCAAGTTGTCACACCGTTGCTGCCGCTGGCAGCCAGCGAAGCACCGGCGCCACATTCCCAAGAAAGCGGTACTAGATCCAGGATGCGGTGGATCCGGCTCCGCCGGTCCACCCGCATCGCCCCCTTGAGGGGGCGCCCGAAGGGCGTAGGGGGGTGGGCCTTCCTTCCGGTCCACCATCGCCCTCTGAAGCGCGCGCGTAAGCGCGTAGGGGGGCTACTCCACAATCCTGTTGCTCTTCGCCAGCGCCGTCCAGCGGCGGGTTTCGCCCTGGATGAAGCGGGCGAATTCGGCGGGCGAGCTGCCGACGGTGTCGAGGCCGAGCGTGTTCAGCTTGGCTCGGGTGTCGGGGTCGTTCACCGCCTGCCTGACTTCCGTGGCGAGGCGCTCGACGATGGCGGGCGGGGTGCCCTTGGGCACGAAGAAGCCGTTCCACTCCAGCACCTCGAAGTCCTTGAAACCGCTTTCCGCGATGGTGGGCGTATCGGGCAGCGCGGCCAGGCGTTTGGTGGAGGTCACGGCCAGCGCCTTCAGGCGGCCGGATTCCACATAGGAAAGGCCCGAGGCGGCGTTGGCGAAATACGCGTTCACCTGGCCTCCCATGACGTCGGCAAGCGCCGGCGCGCCGCCTTTGTAGGGCACGTGCAGCATGTCGATGCGCGCCTGGCTCTTGAGCAATTCGCCGACCAGATGGGCCGGACTGCCGGCCCCATAGGACGCGTAGCTCACCTTGCCGGGGTGCTGGCGCGCGTAGTCGATAAATTCCTTGAAGGTCTTGTAGGGGGCATCGGGATGCACCACGAGTATGTTCGGCACCGTGATGGCCAGCGAGACCGGGATCAGGTCGGTGTCGGGGTCGAAGGGCATCTTGCGCAGCGCGGGATTGACCGCGTAGGTGGACGCGTCGTAGAGCACCGTGTAGCCATCGGGAGCGGCCTGGACAACGGCCTGCGCGCCTATCATGCCGCTCGCGCCCGGCCGGTTGTCGATGACGACCTGGGTGCGCAGCGAAGCGCTCAGGCGCTGCGCGATGACCCGGGCCGCATTGTCGGCCCCGCCGCCTGCGGAGTAGGGGACGATGACCCGGATGGGGCGGCTGGGATAGTCCTGGGCATGGACCGGCAGCGCGGCAGTCGAGGCAAGCGTGGCGAGGAGGCCGCTGGCGGCCAGGCGGACAAGGGAAGGCATGGCGTCTCCGTGGGATGGATCTGGTGCGGGCTGCCGAAGCCGGCGGCTCTTCTCGGAGTCTCGGAGGCATGACTGGCTCGGTGCCTTCGGCTCCACGTGCGAGTGTACCGGTAGAGGAGACGCCTACCCCCTTGGGGTGGCTTCCGCCGGAGGGGCGGCACTGGCGCAAAGCCGATCCGCCGTGCCCTGGGCCTAAACCGGGTGTCTTGGTTGCCGGTGCTACTGCTGGCTGCCAGCCGTAGTAACGACGTGGCAATCCAAGAAAGCCTCACTAGACCCAGGGCGCCGCGGATCCGGCTTTGCCGGTCCGCCAGCGCCGCCCCCTGGGGGGCGCGCGTAAGCGCGTAGGGGGGGACCCCTACTCAGGCTTGATATCGATGCGCTTCACGACCTCGGCCCACTTGGCCGTATCGCGCTTGAGCGTTTCTTCCGCCTGGCTTCCCGTCAGGCCTACCGGCGTCAGGTCGAGCGAGGTGAGGCGCTGGCGCACCGGCTCTTCCTTCAGCGCGGCGGTCACCGCCTGCTGCAGGGCCTGGACCACCGCGGCCGGGGTGCCCTTGGGCGCCATCAGATACTGGTTGAACGAGGCGTCGATGTTGGGCAGGCCGACTTGCGGCAAGGTCGGCACGGAGGGCGCCATGGGCGAGGGCCGGGCCGAGGATACGGCCAGCGCCGTCAGCCGGCCGGACTGGACGTTGGGCAGGACGGTGGGCGTGGCAAGGAAGCCGCAGTCCACCTGGCCTCCCATCACGTCGGTCATTGCCGGGCTCGGTCCCTTGTAGGGGATGTGCGTCATCTCGACGCCGGCGCCGCTCAATACCAGTTCGGCGGCCAGATGGCCCGGCGAGCCTTGGCCGCCGGAAGCGTAGGTCATGGCCGATTGCCGCGCGCGGCCGATCAGTTGCTCCATCGACGTAATCTTGAGCGCGGCATTGCACACCATCATCTGGTTGAAGTTCGCCAGCAGGGACACGGGCGCGAGGTCGGTGCGCGGGTCGAAATCCATCTTCTTGTAGATCAGCGGGTTGACCGTGACCACCGTGTCGGGCGTGACCAGCAGCGTGTAGCCGTCGGGTGCGGACTTGGCCACCTGCAGGGCGGCCAGGCCGTTGTTGGCGCCGGCGCGGTTTTCCACCACGAAGGTCTGTTTGAAGCGGTTCCCCAGGCGTTCGGCCATGATGCGGGCCACCATGTCGGACGGCGCCCCGGGAGGCGAACCGACGAGGATGCGTACCGGCTTGGACGGGTAGTCCGACTGGGCATGCGCGAGAGGGAAAGCGGCAAGAAGGGCGGCAGCCAGGAAGGCCGGTCGAAAAGCGGGCATGGTCTCGCTCCTGATGCTGATGTTTTGAAGCGAGTGTATTTTGTTATTTTGGTTATGAAAAATGAAAAATAAGAAGAGTTGATTTCCTTTTGGTTATTATTCTTTCGTATATCTCAGGACCACCATGCACGAACAAGGCGTCTCTTCCGGGTTGGGGCGCATCAAGCTGCGCCACCTGCAATGTCTGGTCGCGATCGCGGCGCACCGGCACATGGGGCAGGCCGCGGACGCGCTGGGCATCTCGCAGCCGGCCATCTCCAAGACCCTGTCCGAACTCGAAGACGCGGTCCAGGCGCAGCTCGTGGTCCGCAGCAAGCGCGGCGTCTGGCTGACCGAGAAAGGGCAGGTGCTGCTGCGCTACGCGGGCAGCAGCCTGCGCACGCTGCGCGAAGGCCTGGACCACATCTCGTCCGAAATCCGGGACGACGTGGCGGTCATCGCGATGGGGACGCTGCCCACCGTTGCGCCCACCATCGGGCCGCAGGCGGCGAGCCTGTTCAAGCGCAACTGGCCCTCGGTGCGGCTGAGCGTGCACACGGGAGTGAATGCCGGCCTGCTGGCGTTGCTCAAGCGCGGCGAGCTGGACCTGGTGCTGGGCCGGGTGGCCGAACCTTCCGAGATGCTGGGCCTGTCGTACGAGCACCTGTACGAAGAGCCCGTCGTGGTGGTGGCGCGCCCGGGCCACCCGCTGGCGGCCGCGGCGCGCGTGGAGCCTGCGGAAATCGCGGCCTGCGGCATGGTGCTGCCCTTGCCAGGCACGGCCATCCGGCACACCATCGATTCCTACCTGGTGCGGCACGGCGTCGGCGTCGGCCGCGAAGCGATCGAGACGCTTTCGGATGCGTTCGCGCGCTCGTACGTGGCCAGTACCGATGCCGTGTGGATGATCGCGCTCGGAGTGGTCGAGCGCGATCTGGCGGCGGGAGCGCTGGTGCGGCTGGCTTGCGACACGCTTCATACGTCGGCTTCGGTGGGGTTGACGCTTCGTAGCGATGCGGTCCCCTCGCAGGCCGTGCGAGCCCTGCTCGACTGTATACGTGCCGCGGCGGCGAGCCGGCGCAAGCAATCCGGGTATGCCGGATAGGGCCGGGATTGTCGGCGGCCGCTACGCCGGTGTGGCGCGCCCGCTGCGTTGCTGGCGGGGCGACGGACGTCGTTCGGCGAGGGATGGGCCATCCAGTTCCCGGCAACAGTCGAAAACCAGCTGACGCAGCCACCGATGCGCGGGAATGTTCTCGTCGCGTGAGTTCCAGAGCGCGTGGTAGTGGGCCACCGCGCCTTCGAACGGCAGTTCATGCAACTGCAGTGGCCAGCGGGCCGCCAATTCCTCCGCCAGCGTGCGGGGAAGCGTGCACAGCATCTTGCTCTCGGTCAGCAGATTCGCGATACCGGCCAGGAACGGCACTTTCACCGCCACCCGGCGCTTCTCGCCGCGGCTGGCCAGTACCTTGTCGACGATGCTGCGCTGTTCGGTGCTCGCCGACACCAGCACGTGGCGTGCTTCCAGGAAGATCTCCATGGTCAGCTCGCCCGGAATGAGCGGGTGGTCGCGCATGGCGACGCTCACATAGTCCTGGGCAAGAAGATGCTGCATGTTGAACCGTGACGGGTGATCGCCGGCCGGGACGATGGCCAGGTCCAGGAGCCCGGCGTCGAGCCGCTCGCGGGCATCTTCCAGGCCCGCATGCACGGTTTCGATGTCGATGCCTGGCGCTTCGTTTTCCAGTCGCTGGACCAGTCTGGGCAGCAGCACCCATGACGCGTAGTCCGTCATCCCTATGCGGAGCTGGATGTTCGCGCTTCCCGGATCGAAGCCGTTGGCGGCTTCGACGGCGCGCCTGACCGAAGCCACGGCTTCGGCAATGGGCCCGGCCAGTTCCATGGCGCGCGGTGTCGGGGTCAACCCCTGCGGCGCGCGCAAGAACAATTCGTCGTCGAAGAGGTTGCGCAACCGGCCCAGGGCGTGGCTGGTGGCCGATTGGGTGAGGCAGAGAAAGTTGCCCGCGCGGGTCAGGTTGCGTTCCCGGAAGATGGCGTCGAACACGCGCAGCAGATTCCAATCGACGGTGGCGATATTAATTTCACGCATCTGGAACATGACAAGAAAGAGATGGCCTGATGCATGTACAGGCCCAATACTGCTCGCCGTTCAGGTTGCCTCTGGCAACGCGGCGCCGCGCAGGTGAAGGCATCCCAGTATCGCAGGAGCGCGGCAATACCGACAAGGAGACAAAGAGGAATGAGTTCGCGAGAAATAGGAACCGCATTTCCCTCGAGGAGGAGCCTGCCATGAAAGCGTGGCTCATCGAACGGCGTAATGACGAAGCCCATATCGGCATGAGCGACGTACCTTCGCCCCGGATGGGGCCCGGCGATCTGCTCGTGCGGGTGCGAGCCATAGGCGTGAATCGCGCGGATCTTGCCCGGAGGACGGGGCACTATGAGCGTTTGCCTGCTTCCTCCGACCTTCCCATTCCTGGCCTGGAGATGGCCGGTGAAGTTGTGGCACTGGGCCAGGGCGTTAGGGGTTTTCACGTAGGTGATCGCGTGATGGGGTTGCCCGCGCAAGCCTATGCGGAGCAGGTCGTGCTGCAGGCGGCGCATGCCTTGCCCGTTCCCGCCGGCCTGCAGTGGATAGAGGCCGCCGCCTTGCCCATGGCCTTCCTGACCGCGCATAACGCAATGGTGACCGAAGGGAAGGTCAGACGCGGCGATCATGTCTTGGTGCAAGGCGCCGCGACCGGCGTCGGCATGGCGGCCATGCAGATCGCGCGGCTGCAGGGGGCCGCATCGATCGCCGGCAGCGCGAGCGGGGGCAAGCTGCCCAAGCTTGCCGAGTATGGGCTCGATCACGGGTTCGACTACCGGACCGGAGATGGGGTCGCGCAGGTCTTGCGGGCCTCCGGCGGCCACGGGGCCGACGTGATCATCGACATGGTCGGCGCCTCCGCCGCTGCGTCGACGCTCGCCGCGGCCGCCGAACGAGCGCGCTGGATTCAGGTAGGGCGCATGGGTGGCGGCCAGGCGGCCATCGATCTCGACACTATGGCGCGCAAGCGCCTGGCGCTGATCGGGGTGACGTTCCGCACGCGCAGCAGTGACGAAATCGCGGCGCTCGTGAGCGCCGCCAGGGCAGACCTGGAGGAAGCGCTGGCATCGAGGCGGATCAGCCTGCCGGTCGCCAAGGTCTTTGCATTCGACGAGGCGGACGAGGCTCAGGCATTCATGAGGTCGGGTTCCTACCTCGGGAAAATCGTCCTGGAGGGGGCGAAGGGCTGAACCCGGGCGGATGCGCGGGCGTGCCGCCATCGAAGCGCAGTCCGCACCGCAGAACATGAGATGAACGGAGACAAGCATGAACACCCATCATGGCTCGCGGGTCCTGCGCAAGGGGGTGATAGCGCTATGCCTTGGCCTCTTCACGGCAGGCGCTGCCGCGTCCGACTGGCCGGCACGGCCCATCCGCATCGTCAATCCGGCGAGTCCGGGCGGCACGGCGGACGGACTGACGCGCATCGTGATCGAGAAAATGGCCGAGGATCTCGGACAGTCCGTGATCCTGGATTTCCGCGCGGGGGCCAACGGCATTATCGGCACCGACCACGTCGCGAAATCGGCCCCCGACGGCTACACCCTGTTGCTGTGCAATTCCGCGACGGTCACCAATGCCGCGCTACACGGCAAACTGCCTTATGACACAGAGCGGGACCTCGCGCCGGTCTCGCATTTCTTCGAGACACCGTACTTCCTCGTGGTCAATGCCAGGCAACCGGCGGCGACGGTGGCCGAATTGCTCGCGCTTGCCCGACGTTCATCCGGCAAACTCGCGTTCGCTTCGTCCGGAATAGGCAGCACGCCGCACTTGACGGGCGAGCAGCTGGCTTTGAAAACCGGTGTTCCGTTGCTTCACGTTCCCTACAAGGGGTCGGCGCCGGCCGTCACCGCGGTAGTGGCGGGGGAAGCGCAATTCCTGTTCATGAGCCTGCCTGCCACGCGGACGTTCATCGACGAAGGAAAGCTGCGGGTCCTGGCGACCACGATGCCCGCGAGATCGCCTTTCCTGCCGCAGGTTCCGACCATGATCGAGTCCGGCGTGGCCGATTTCACGGCCAGCGCCTGGTTCGGCCTCTGTGCGCCCGCAGGCACGCCTGCCGCCGTGCAATCCCGTATTGCCGACTCATTGGGCAGGGCCTTGGCCAGCCCCGACGTGCGCCAGCGCTTTCTGGAGGCGGGCGCCATGCCGGTTCCCGGTACGCCGGACGCCTTTCGCGCGTTCTTCGAACGCAGCCTGCGGGACACGGCCGCCATGCTCAAGGCCCTGGGAACAAAAATCGACTGACCTTGGCGGCCGCCACCTTTCAAGACTTGAGGAAATGACATGCAAGTGATGGACGTGATCGCGCAGATGCTGCGCCGCGAGAACATTTCGCTGATGTTCTGCTACCCGACCACGCCGGTGATCGAGGCGGCAGCCAGGGCGGGCATCCGACCCATCCTGTGCCGGCAGGAGCGGGTGGGGGTGGATATGGCCAACGGCTATGCCCGCGTCAAGAACGGGAAGCCGTTCAGCGTGTTCGCCATGCAATACGGTCCCGGCGCCGAGAACGCCTTTCCGGGCATCGCCACCGCGTTTTCGGATTCCTCGCCTGTGCTGCTGCTGCCCCTTGGACATCGCCGCGAGGTGGCCCAGGTGGCGCCGACGTTTCGATCATCGCGCACGTATGCCAGCGTAACCCGCTCGGTGGAAGAGCTGCTCGAGCCGGCGGAGATCGGCAACGTCATGCGGCGCGCCTTCAATCATTTAAAGAACGGCCGGCTGGGACCGGTCATGGTCGAGCTTCCCCTGGACCTGGTCGAGCATGAGCTCGGGGATTTTCCCATCGTCTATCGGCCCGTGCGTCCGACACGCTCGGCAGCCGATCCGCGGGATGTCGACGACGCCGCCAGGCTGTTGCTGGAAGCGGATTGCCCGGTCATCCAGGCCGGGCAGGGCGTTCTGTATGCCGAGGCCTGGGACGAGCTGCGTGAGCTCGCCGAACTCACTTCCATTCCAGTGGTGACGACGGTCGAGGGCAAAAGCGCGTTCCCCGAGACGCATCCTCTTTCCCTCGGGACCACGGGTATCGTCCTGACCGGCCCCGGCAACCATTTCCTGGCGCAGAGCGACCTGCTGTTGGGCATCGGCACCAGCCTGACCCGGCATTTCCTCACCAATCGCGTGCTGCCCGTGGCTACGCGCCGCATCATCCAGGCCAGCAACGATCCCCGCGATTTCTACAAGGGCTACGAGATGGATGTCGCCCTGCTCGGCGATGCCAAGCTGGTGCTGCGTCAGTTGATCGACGCGGTGCGCGACCGCCTCGGCGGCAAGGCCCGCGTGAACGGCACCGCCGCGCAGATCGCCGCCATCAAGCGCGAGTGGCTGGCCGAATGGCGTCCTAAGCTGGAAAGCTCGCAAAGCCCCATTACTCCTTATCGCGTCATCTCGGAGTTCGCCCGCGCGGTGGATCGCGACAAGACCATCGTGACCCACGATTCGGGCAGCCCGCGCGATCAGATATTGCCCTTCTACGAAACGACCGTGCCCAATGGCTACCTGGGGTGGGGGAAATCCCACGCGCTGGGTACGGGCCTGGGGCTCACCATAGGCGCCAAGCTCGCTGCACCCGACCGGTTCTGCGTCAACTTCATGGGTGACGCCGCCTTCGGCATGACCGGGCTGGACTTCGAGACCTCCGTCCGCGCGGACGCCCCCATATGCACCGTTGTGCTGAACAACTCGTCCATGGCGGTGGAAACGCGTGCCATGAAACTGTCGCATTCGCTCTACCGGACTCGCGATATTGGCGGGAACTACGCCGGTATCGCCCGCGATCTCGGCGGATGGAGCGAGCGGGTCGAGGATCCGGCGCAAATAGGCGATGCGATCCGGCGCGCATGGGAACAGAACCAGAATGGCCGCTCGGCACTTCTGGAGATCATCACTAACGAAGAGGTGGACTTTTCGTTCCGCCGCAGCAATTTCGATCATTGAACGAAGCGGGCGAATCCACGATGCACCTGATCGACTATTTTGAGCGGGGGCTGCGGTTGCAACCCGACGGCCCGTGTTTCATCGAGCCCGGTGGACGGACGCTAACGTATCGGGAAACAGCCGATATTTCCCACCGCGTGGCCAATGGCCTCCATGCGGCCGGCATCCTCCGGGGCGACAACGTTGGCTTGCTGGGACCCAATCACGTGCTCACGTTTCCCGCCGTGCTGGGCATCATCCGTTCGCGCGGCGTCTGGCTGCCCGTCAATGCCAGGAACGCCATCGACGAAAGCATCAATATCCTCCACCGTGCGGACTGCCGGTTCCTGTTCGTCCACAGCAGCCTGGCTCCGTACATCGGTCGGCTGCGCCGGGAGTTGTCGTTGCTCGGCATGGTCTGCATAGACGGTCCGCTGGATGGCGTGCCGGGGCTCGAAGCGTGGAGCCTGCAACAGGACGACCGACCCGTTCATCCTTTTGCGGCGCCAGATGAAGTCGTCGCCATACGCGGTACGGGTGGAACTACAGGGTTGCCGAAAGGAGTGATGGCAACTCATCGGATGTATGCCAGCCTTTTCGCGAACTGGTTCGCCTCGATGCCCGTCCATCAGCCTCCCGTCCATCTGGTCGTGGCGCCGCTGACCCATGCGGCGGGTACCATGACTTTCCCCACTTTCATCTACGGGGGAGCCAATGTCATCGCCCGGTCGGCCGATGCGGGGGAGATCCTTCGGCTGATCGATGCCTATCGCGTCACCCAGCTGTTCCTGACGCCCACGCTCATCTATCGCCTGCTGGATCATCCGCACGTCAGAGACCATGATTACCGTTCCTTGCAGTATCTGGTCTATTCCGCCGCTCCCATGTCCGTGCACCGGCTGCGCGAAGCGCTCGATGTATTCGGGCCGGTAATGGTCCAGTTGTATGGGCAGACCGAGGCTCCCTTCGTTTGCACCTGCCTGACGGTCGCCGATCATCTTGCCGCGGGTCGCCCCGGCCACGAGCATCGCCTGGCCAGTTGCGGCCGCGAGTCGCCCTTCGTGCGGGTCGAGATCATGAACGATGCCGGGGACTTGCTGCCGCCAAACGAGCGCGGCGAGATCGTCGTCAAAGGCGACCTGGTGACGCCGGGTTACTACCGCAATCCCGAGGCCACCGGAACGACGATCCGCCACGGATGGCTTCACACCGGGGATATCGGCTACAAGGACGAAGATGGCTACTTCTACGTCGTGGACCGGCTCAAGGACCTGATCATTTCCGGCGGGTTCAACCTGGCTCCCAGCGAAATCGAGCAGGTATTGCTGAGCCACCCGAGCGTGAGCGACTGCGCGGTCATCGGCGTGCCGGACGAGGTATGGGGGGAGGCGGTCAAGGCAGTCGTGCAATTGAAGCCCGGTTCGGACTGGAATGGCGCCGAAGTACTCGCCATGTGCCGCGAGCGCCTCGGCGGGATGAAGACGCCGAAGTCGATCGAGGTCTGGGACAACCTGCCGCGAAGTGCCGTAGGCAAGGTCTTGAAGGCGGAAATCCGGCGGCATTTCTGGAGCGGTCGTGAAAGGCTGGTCTGACGCCGTCGCCGCCATGCTCCGCCCCCATGAGCCGCGGAAAGAGGATGCCCGATGACCATCAAAGGCAAGGCGTTCATCGTTGGGGCATTCGAGCATCCCACCCGCTACGCGCCCGACAAATCGGTGTCGCAACTGCACGCGGAATGCGCCCGCGGGGCGCTGGAGGACGCGGGCCTGGATTTCCGCGACGTGGACGGCTATTTCTGCGCGGGCGACGCGCCTGGCGCCTCCCCGGCGTTCATGGCGGAATACATGAATCTGCGGTTGGGGTGTTTCGATGGAACCGAGGCGGGGGGCGCCTCCTATCTCGCTCATGTGGGGCACGCTGCCCGGGCCATCGCGGCGGGGCACTGTTCGGTGGCGTTGATCACGCTCGCGGGAAAGCCACGCAGCCGCCGGCAGAACACCGGCACCGAGCGGCGCATCGCATCGCCCGACAGGCCGGACGCCGCCTGGGAGGCCGGATATGGCGCCACCATCGGCACCCTGTACGGCAATCTGGCATGCCGGCACATGTACGAGTACGGCACGACGAGCGAACAATTGGCCTGGGTCAAGGTGGCCGCTTCCCACCATGCCCAGCACAATTCCCATGCGCTGCTTCGCCGGGTGGTGACCGTGCGGGACGTCGTCGAGTCGCCCATGGTGGCGGATCCGCTGCATCGCCTGGATTGTTGCGTGATCACGGACGGCGGCGGAGCTCTGGTCCTGGCGAGCCCGGCGGTCGCCAAGACGTTGCGCCGGCCTCTGGTGAGTATCGCCGGGTTCGGCGAGACGATCCGGACCGGCGAGGGCGGGCATGCCAATATGCTGGTGACGGGCGCCGCACGGTCGGGCGCAGCCGCATTCGGGGAGGCGGGCGTTCGCCCGCGCGACATCAAGTACGCTTCGATCTACGACAACTTCACCATCATGGTGATCTTGCAGCTGGAAGACCTGGGTTTTTGCCCGAAGGGCGCGGGCGGGCGTTTCGTGCAGGATGGCAACCTGATCGCCGGCGTCGGCGCATTGCCCTGGAACACCGACGGGGGAGGGCTGTGCAGCAATCATCCGGCAAATCGCGGCGGGATGACCAAGGTGATCGAAGCTGTCAGGCAATTGCGCGGAGAGGCTCACCCTGCTGTACAGGTGCCGAACTGCGATCTGGCCGTGGCGGCCGGGCCCGGAGGCGTCCACGGCATCGGCCATGCTCATGCCACGGCGATCCTGGAGCGGATGGCATGACGAACGCCGGCGAAAAGCAAGGCTATCTGCGGGATCCCTATGTCGACGCATTTCCCGAGACGACGGACTTCTGGGCAGCTGCCGAAGAGGGGGTGCTGCTATTGCCGGTCTGCGGCCGATGCACGCAATGCCATTGGCCTCCCCGGAGCATGTGCCCATGTTGTGGTGCCGGCGATGTAGGGCGCGTTCGCGCTTCAGGGGCTGCGACCCTGTATTCTTACAGCATCGACCGGAAGAACCCGGGGCAGCCGGTCGTCGCCTATGTCCAGCTCGACGAGGGTCCTTTGCTCATGACTAACATAGCGGGCATGGAGCGCGAAGCGCTGCGCATAGGCCTGCGCCTGCGAGTCTCGTTTCGGCCGGCCCCCGAAGGGCGGCGTATCCCGGTTTTTTCCCCATCCTGATGCGCGTGCCGCAGGCCGCGCAGAGGGTCAATGCGCTGCAGCCACCTGCCGCTCCAGTACCCGCTGGGGCGAAAGCTCCGGATGCGTCATGGCGGATACCGGCAGCAGGTATGTCTGTTCCAGCATGAACTGCCCGGTCATGGCCGCGTGCGGCGTCTGGTCCGAAAAGCAGATCCAGGTGCTGCCCGGCGGGAATTCGATGCTTTCCTGCTGTCCGTTGCGCTGGTAGTCGGCATCCGCCTTCATGCGATCGTGCAATTGCAGCATGAAGTGATCGTAGGCGCTGCGGCGGCTCTTGGTGATGTGCAGCTTGTGCAGCAGCCAGGCCATGCCCGGCCGGTAGGGCGGCATCTGCGGCAGGTAGCGCGCCGACAGCGTGTCGAAGGCTTCGCCGACACGCCACAGCCGGGTATCGCCGTGCGGATTGATGTTGTTGAAGACGCGCAGGATGCGCTGCTCGCCCACCGGCCGCGAGGGAAAGGCGTCCACATGCAGCCGGGTGTCGTCCTTGCGCCAGGACATCTTCCAGGTGCCGATGCGATGCAGGCGCAGGCTGGTGGTGGGGGTATGGAGATGCGCGGCGTAGTGGGGCAGCAGCCGGTCCAGGAACCGGCGAGTGGTCTCGTAATAGCGGCGCACCAGGGCGCCGATCGCGTCGCGCCGTTCGTCTTCGACCGCCACGCCGGTCAGCTTGCCGGTCGTCGCGTTGAGGCTGATGTTCTTGCGCTTGGGATCGACCAGGGCCGGATCGAGCAGCGCGGTTTCGGCCGCGCTCAGCTCGAAGCGCAGGTGCGGAAAGAACAGCACCTTGCCCTCTTCCAGCTCGGCCACGGGCGATGCGGCCTCGTCCACTCGGGGAGCGTTCTCCCAGGAGCGATGATCGATGGAAACGATCCGGGTGGGGGCGGTCATGGCGGAGCGATCCTCAGCTGGCCAGCGCTTTTTCGATGGTGGCGTGGAACTCGGCCACGTCGGGTTCGCCCAGGTACCGCTTGACGATACGGCCTTGCTTGTCGATCAGGAACGAAGTCGGCGTCAGCTTGACGTCATTGAAGCTGCGGGCGATCTCGCCCATGGGGTCGAGCGCGACCTTGAAGGGCAGCTCGCGCGTCTGGGCGAAATTGAGCACGTAGTTCGCCGGATCGTAGCTCATGGCGACGGCGATCATCTCGTAGCCCCGCGGCGCGTACTTCTTGTAGGTCTCGACCATCATCGGCATTTCTTTCACGCAGGTCACGCAGCTGGTGGCCCAGAAGTTGACCAGCACGACCTTGCCGCGCAGGCTTTCGGTGGTGATCTGCTCGCCCTGGATGGAGGTGAAGGTGGTATCGGGCGCCTTGGCTGCAGGAGCCAGCGCGAACCAGGCGCCGGCCGCGGCCAGCAGCGCGACCGCCAGGATCGCGGCCAGCTTGGCGGCCCCGCGTTGCCCGCCGGGCGCGCCGGCGGTTACGTTGACATGGGCTGAGGTAGGCATATCGGTCGGTCCGTTTCCGAAGGGGGGCGCCCGCTTGCCGCGGCAAGCCGATGCGGCTGGGCCCCATGCTGGCAATTATAGGCGCGGCGCGGGCGGCGGCTCGCATGAAGGGGCGCCGCCCGGCGACGGCGCCGGGCTTGCCCGGCGGGGCCCGGGGTCAGCGCGAGCTGGATTGGCTGGCGGCCGCTTCGTCCTGCTCGGCCTTCACTTTCGAAAGGTCCTGCAGCTCTTCCTCGGTGATGTAGTCGAACACCTTGACGACCTTCTTCACGCCGCTCACGCCGGCGGCGATCTCGGCGCCTCGCTTGCCTTCGCGTTCGGTGACGCGGCCCATCAGGTAGGCCACGCCGTTCTCCACCGTGATGCGGAACGAGTTGGCGAACAGGTCCTTGGCGTCGACCAGCGAGGCCTTGATCTTGCCTTCGATGAAGACGTCGTTCGAACGGGTGGTCAGCGAGGTCGGGATGCCGATCTGGAGTTCGTTGACGATGGAGCGTACGTTCTCGACGCCACGCACCTGTTCCTCGGCGTCGCGCTTGGCGGCTTCGTCGGGGACCTCGCCGGTGAGCAGCACCTTGCGGTTGTACGCGTTGACGTTGATGTGGCCCTTGTCGCCGTAGCGGCCCGAGAGCCGGTTGGAGGCCTTGAGCTCGATGTTCTTGTCCTCGACCTGGATGCCGACGGTGCGCCGGTCGGTCGCGGCCATCGTGCCCACGTAGGCGCCGCCCAGCACGATGGGGGCGCAGGCCGACACGGCCCACGCGGAGCTTGCCACCATTACCGCCAGAACCAGCGGGCGTACCGAAATGGCCGGTTTGCGAAACATCAGAGATCTCCCAGCAGTTGAGCGTCGATGCCGTCGCACATGGCGTGCAGCAGCAGAATGTGGACTTCCTGGATGCGCAGGGTGCGGTCGTGCGGAACGCATAGATGCACGTCGTCTTCGGTCAGCATCTGGCCGATCTTGCCGCCGCCCTTGCCGGTCAGCGCGATCACGCGCAGTTCGCGCGCGTGGGCGGCTTCGATGGCTTCGATCACGTTGGCCGAGTTGCCGCTGGTGGATATGGCCACCAGCACGTCGCCCGGTTGGCCGAGCGCGTTGACTTGCTGGGAGAAGACGCGGTCATAGCCGAAATCGTTGCCGACCGCGGTCAGGATCGACGTATCGGTATTGAGCGCGATGGCAGCCAGGGGCAGGCGTTCGCGCTCGAAGCGGCCGACCAGCTCGGCGGCGAAGTGCTGCGCATCGGCGGCCGATCCGCCATTGCCGCAGGCCAGGATCTTGCCGTTGTTGGATAGGCAGAACACCAGCGCATCCACCGCGGCGGCGGTGGGGGCGGAAAGCGTGTCCTGGCAATGTTCGAACAGGGCGACGGCGTCGCGGAAATGGGCAGAAATACGGGCGATCAGGTCCATGCCGGGATTATCTCATGCAGGGGAAACGGCCGGCTTGCCGGCCCTGCCGGCAAGTGTGTCCGCTGTAACCGGGCGCAACGCCCGCGTCGCGGGCCGCCTCGACCAGGGTTCGAGCGGATTCGGCAATGATAGTTTCCCTGGCGCGTTCCCGGGAGGCCGAAAAGGCCGCGGCGACGCGTTTCCCCGGCTGGCATGTCCCCCGCAAGCGCTCAACCTCGGGACGGCGCCCGCGCGTCGAAGGCGTGCCGTATCCAGCGGGGCGGGCCGTCGGCGTCGAACGCCAGCACGTCGAAACGGCAAGGGGGCATGGGCCCGCGCCAGCGCGTGTGGAGGAAATGGCGTGCGGCCCGGGCCAGGCGAAGCTGCTTGGCGAGGCCGACGGTGGCTGCCGCGTCTCCGTAGCGGCTCGCGGAGCGGGCGCGCACCTCCACGAAAACCAGCACCTTGCCCTCGCGCATGATGAGGTCTATTTCACCGGTACGGCATGCGAAATTGCGTGCCACGGGCCGCAGGCCGGCCGCCAGCAGGTAGTCCAGCGCGCGCCGTTCGGCGCGGTCGCCGGCCTGCTGGGCCGGGGAGCGGCGGGGCGCCGGTATTTCGGCAGAGGATTTGTTCCGCTTGCCTCGCGCCCGCTTGCGCAGCGCGCGCCGCTGGGCCGCGTGGGCCAGGACGTAGGCGGCGTCGCTCCCGCCGGATGGCGCGGGCGCGGCCACCGCGGCGGAGCGCCGCTGCCGGCCGGACGTCATGGCCGCCCTCGCGTTATCCTCGCGTCATGGAAAAGGAATTCGACCAAACCGGGCCTTCGGCCGGCGCCTGGGGGCGCTTGGCGGACAAAGTGGCCGCGCAGCACTGGCCGGCGCCCGCCTTGTATGTGGTGGCGACGCCCATCGGTAATCTCGGCGACCTGAGCCTGCGAGCCCAGGCCTGCCTGCAACTGGCTGACGTGATTGCCGCCGAGGATACCCGCATGACCCGCCCTTTGCTGGAAGCGTGGGGCATCGCCACGCCGTTGATGGCGGCGCATCGCCACAACGAGGCCCAGGCGGCGCAGGCCATCGTCGGCCGCCTGGCCGCGGGCGAGCGGGTCGCGCTCGTTTCCGACGCCGGGGCGCCGGGCGTGAGCGACCCGGGGGCGCGCATCGTGCGCGAAGTCAGGGCGGCCGGCTACCAAGTGGTGCCGGTGCCCGGCGCGAGCGCGGTCATTGCGGCGCTGATGGCCAGCGGCGCGACCTCGGACGAGAATCCCGCTTTCGTCTTCGCCGGATTCGCGCCGGCCAAGTCGGCCGCCCGGCAGCGCTGGCTGGCCCAGTGGTGCGCGTTGCCGGCGCCCGTCGCGATGTACGAGTCGCCGCACCGGCTGGCCGCCACGCTGGCCGACCTGCTGGAGGTGTGCGGCCCGGAGCGGCCGATAACGATCGCGCGCGAACTGACCAAGCGGTTCGAGGAGATCGCCACCCTGCCGCTGGGCGACGCCCGTGCCTGGCTGGAGGCGCATCCTCAACGCGCCCAGGGCGAGTTCGTGCTGGTCGTGCAGGAGGCGCCGCCGGCCGCCGCGGCACAGCTCGACGCGCACGCCGACGAGGTGCTGCGGGCGCTGCTGGAGGTCTTGAGCGTGCGCGACAGCGCCAAGGTGGCGGCCCGCATTACCGGGGCGCCGCGCGATACTCTGTACGCGCGCGCACTGGCGCTCAAGGAAAAAGACGACTAGGGAATGCAAGGCATCGTGCATGGCGCTGGCCCGGGGAAGAGGCAAGCGCCAGCATGCCGCAGCGGCGATCCGGCGTGTAGCCGCCTAGGCGCGGGATGTCCTGGTTTCGACGCGCGGGGGCAGGCCGGGGTCGCCGGCGCCCAGGATGGCCGAGATGCCGGCGGCCGCCTGCATCAGCTCCCGGACCGTATCGGGATGGGCTCGCGCGGGCAGATAGTGGATCGAGGCCACGATGGCGAGCGCGCCGAACAGCGAGCCGTCGGCCTGGAATATCGGCGCCGCCAGCGCATTGATACCGGTGAAGACTTCCTCCGGGGCCTCGGCCCATCCCCGCTGCTGGACGAGCTGGATCTCCGCCCGCAACCGGTCGGGATCGGTGATGGTCTTGGGCGTGCTGGCGGCCAGGGGCTGGGACAGCACGGCCTCGCGCAGCGACGGCGGCCCGAATGCCAGCACGATCTTGCCTTGCGCCACGGTATGGAAGCCCGGGAACTGGGTGCCCGGGTTCAGCAGGATCTCCAGCGCATTGCGTCCGCGGACCAGGTCCAGCACGACGACCTTGTTCGGGTCGAAGGTGGTGATGACGATGGTCTGGCCGACGCGGTTGCGCAAATCCTCCATGATGGGCTTGGCGAGCGAGACCACGTCGAACTGCTGCACCAGCTTGCGTCCCAGCAGGAACAGGCGCCACCCGATGCGGTAGCGGCTGGTGCGCTTGTTCTGGGTGACGTAGCCCTGCTGCTTGAGCGCGCTCAGGTGGCGATGCACGCGCGCCTTGGGCATGCCCAGCAATTCCGCCAGTTCGGTGATGCCGCAGTCGGCGCCCTGGGCCGCCATCAGCTCCAGGATGCGCAGCGAAATGACCGAGGTCGACGACACCGAGGCCTCGTCGCCGGCGGTGGCCAGCGCAGGGTTTGGTCTTGCGCCGGCGAAGGAGGAGCCGGGTACCGGCTCGGGCGGGGCTAGGTCCGTTGCGGGAGGAGCGGGAGAAGGCATGGAATCGAAGCGGGTCCTGGCTGTTGCGGGTCTGTTTCTCGGTGCGCATGCCCGGCCCGGCCTCGTTGCCGGGCCGTCAGCCGTCCTCAGGGCAGGCTCAGCATGCGCTCGCCGTACACATGATAATGCTGGCGCTTCGGCTTGCCCGCGTCCTCGGGCAGCACGTAGCGGATGGAGCTGCGCAGCCGGCAGCCCTGGGGCAGGATGAAGCAGCGGATGAAGCTGGTATCCGAGGCCTGCGTCGTGGGGGCCAGCACGGGTGCGTGGCCGAGTTCGAACCAGGCCGAGCCCGCGGGATGGACGGTAGTCTTGCCCTGGGTCTCGATGGTGATTTCGCCCTTGATGCAGCACCGGATGCCCGGCCCCTGGTGCACGTGGGTGAGCGCCACGCCGCCCGGCGGGAAGTCCACCCGGTCGCAGCGCATCAGCCAGTCGAACTGCTCGTCGAGCTCGATCTCCTGCTGGAGCTTCAGCACCGATTCCACGCCGGGCGCGCTGCGCATTACCCCGGGGGCGGCATCGGGCGCGACCAGTTCCCAGCGCCACAGCACGGCGTTTTTCTCGCCGCCCACGAGGGCGATCTGTTCCTGGCCGATCCAGGCCGAGTCACGGCCCTGATGCTGGCTGCCCTGCGGGAATTCGACCGTAATGCCGCCTTCCACGACATAGACCGAGCGTGGCGCTTTGGGCAGATACGCCGGCGCGTGGCCCGCGGGAATCCTGTCTTCATAAAGCCGAAGCATGAACGTGCGCATGGAAAAAACTCCTGTGTATCCATGGCCAGCCCTTTGGTGGGCCGGCTTCAATGATGATGTATCGATTATCAATACATGCGTATTATTTATCGTAAACCATCATCACATGATCTGGAAATATTAGGATAGAATATTTATCGATACGTTTGTATCGACTATCGATACATGAAGGAGACGCAGTCATGTCTATCCCTTCGACGGCGCTGCCTCGCGCGAAGGAAAAGTGGTACGTAGGGCGCACCAAGGAACAATGGCGCGCGTTTGGATCGGCCTACATCGGCTGGATGCTGGACATCATGGACTTGATGCTGTTCGCCATGGTGATCACGCACATGCGGTCGGAGCTGAACTTCGACAGCGGCGCCGCCGGCGTCATCGCTTCGATGACGCTGCTGGCGACGGCCTTCGGCGGGTTGATCTTCGGTTTTCTGGCCGACCGCCTCGGCCGCACCCGGTCACTGGTGCTGAGCATCGCGTGCTATTCCATCGGCACGGCGCTGTGCGGCTTCTCGCAGAACGTCACGCAACTGCTCGTGTTCCGCTTCCTGCTGGGGCTCGGCGTAGGGGGCGAGTGGTCGGCGGGCGCCGCGCTGGTCACCGAGACGTGGCCGGCCGAGCACCGTGGCAAGGTCATGGCCTGGGTGCAGAGCGCATTCGCGGCGGGCTACGCGCTGGCGGCCATCGTCGCGGCATTGGTGTTGCCCACGCTCGGCTGGCGTTGGGTGTTCGCCGTCGGGCTCCTGCCCGCGCTGTTCGCGTTCTGGGTGCGCCGGCACGCTTCCGAACCGGAGATCTGGACCGGCCAGAAAGAACGCCTGGGAGTCGGGGCGACGCTGCGCCTTCTGTTCGGCCAGCATTTGCGCAGCACCATCGTAGGGCTGGCGTTCACCGCCGCGGCGATGTGCGGCTACTGGGGCCTGTTCACCTGGATTCCCACCTACCTGGCGACGCCGGTGAGCGACGGCGGTGCCGGCCTGGACCTGACCAAGTCCACCACCTGGATCGTGATCATGCAAGTGGGCGCGGCGCTGGGATTCATCTGCTTCGGCTACATTGCCGACCGGATCGGCCGCCGCATGGCCTTCATCCTGTTCTTCCTGCTGTCGGCCGTGTGCGTGCCCGTGTACGTGCAGATCCACTCCAGCCTGCTGCTGCTCGCCTTCGGGCCGCTGGTGGCGTTCGTGGGCACCGGCTTCTACAGCGGCTTTGCGCCCACCTTCGCCGAGTTGTTCCCGACGCAGATCCGTGCCACCGCCCAGGGTTTCATCTATAACGCCGGGCGGGCAACCAGCGCGCTCGCTCCCGCGGCGGTCGGATTCTTCTCCGCCAGCCACGGCGTGGCCAGCGCATTGGCCGCCACGGCGGGGTTCTTCGCGCTGGCGGCGGTCATCGTGTATTTCTTCCTGCCCGAGACCAAGGGCGGGGAGCTGGAGTAGGCGCCGCGCGGCGGCGTGGCGTCAGGCCGGAGCCCGCTTCGTGCCCGTCGTCCGGGCCATCCTGGGCGCGGGCACGGCAACGCCGCCGTCGAGCGGATCAAGCGGCCGGTCAGCGCACGACGATGACGGGGGCGATGTCCATCCGGGCCTGCAGCCGCTGGGCCGCCGCCTGCGCGCTCTCCCGCGTGGGGTAGGGGCCGATGTGGACCCGGTGCAGGCTGTCGGTATTGACGATCCGCAAGGGTTCGGCCCAATCCCCCAGCTGGCTCTTGAGCCGCGCCAGCAGGTCTTCGGCGTTGCGCTGGCCGCTGAATGCGCCCACCTGGAGGAAGATGCCCGATTGCGGCAAGACCGCCACCGGCGCCGCGGCCGAGGCGGGCACCTGCACGCCGGACGGCTGGGGCGGGTTCGCGGCGACCGCGGCCGGGCCGGGATTCGCCGGCGGCGCGGGATTCGCCTGGGCCAGCGGCGGCAGCTCCCGCATCTGGCTGGCGGGCGCCTGTACCGTGACCGGCAGCGCCACGACCTCGGGAGCATTCCCGTCCGCCGCCGCTTGCGTGACTGCGGGCGCCGAAGCCAGCATGGGCGCGTTGCCGCGCTCGGCCCGGATCCTGGCGATTTCCTCCGGTTGCAGCAGTTCCACCACCACTTCGCCGCTGCCCTGGGCAAGCAGGCCCAGCTTGTGCGCCGCGGTGTAGGAGAGATCGATGATCCGGTCGCTGTGGAACGGGCCGCGATCGTTGACGCGGACGATCACGGATTTGCCGGTGGCGACCCGGGTGACCCGGGCATAGCTCGGGATCGGCAGCGTGGTATGGGCGGCCGTCATCGCATACATGTCGTAGATCTCGCCATTCGACGTGCGGGCGCCGTGGAATTTGCGCCCGTACCACGAGGCGATCCCCCGCACCTTGTAGGGCTGCATGGACGTGTCGGGCACGTAGCGCTTGCCGAAGATCACGTAGGGCCGGTTGGCGCCGCTGGCCAGCGGTTCGACCGCCGGCAGCGGGTCCGGCACCAGATCGAGGTTGGCCGGGGGATTGGCCGGCGGGCCGTCGTCCTTGTAGTAGCCGCCTCCGCGCGATGCGGAGCCGGAGGGCGCCTTGGGAGCGCTGCTGCAGGCGGCGAGCGCCACGGTGGCGCAAACCGCGACCCATAACAGACTGGAACTCCCGCGAGGCTGGCGGCTGGATGTCGAGTTGGCGCCAAGGCTGGAGGTCCGGTCGGGTTGCATCATCGTCTAGGGTCCTGAATGCGTGGGTCTGGCAAGCGGCGGCGCGTCGGTCGGGCCGCCGCCAGGATCATAAAGGTCGAACTGCTTTTGTGCACGATGGCGCACCAGCACCTGCCCCTGGCCGGCGAACATGGCCGCCAGTTGTTCCACCACGTACACCGAGCGATGCGTGCCGCCCGTACAGCCTATGGCCACCGTCAGGTAGCTGCGCGTGTCCTGCATGTACTCGGGCAGCCAGGTGCGGATGAAGGCCGCGATATCGTCGATCATGCGGCCGACGTTGGGAATGGCGGCCAGGAAACTCGCCACCGGCGCGTCGCGACCGGTCAGCGGCCGCAGCACGGGGTCGTAGTGGGGGTTGGGCAGGCACCGCACGTCGAACATCAGGTCGGCGTCCAGCGGCACGCCCTCCTTGAAGGCGAACGATTCGAAGGTCAGTACCAGCGGCACGGTGTCGGCCTGCACGACGTTGCGTATCCACGAACGCAGCTGCGAAGGCGTCAGTCCGGTGGTGTCGATGACGTGGCCCAGCTCGCGCAAGGGGCCCAGCAGTTCGCGCTCGTGCGCGATACAGGCTTCGATCGACGGCGCGATGCCTTCGCGGAACAGTTTGTCGGTAAGCGGATGGCGCCGCCGCGATTCCGAATAGCGCTGCACCAGCGTGCCGGTATCGGCGTCGAGAAAAACCACGCGGATCTCGGTGCCCAGCGCCCGCAGCGCGGTAATGGTGCCCGGCAGGCTGGCGATCGCGCCGGTGGAACGGGCGTCGATGGACACCCCCACGCGCTGCAGCCCGTCGTCATGCGCGGCGGCGATGAATTCGTGCAGGAAACGGACGGGAAGATTGTCGACGCAGTTATAGCCGGCGTCTTCGAGGGTACGAAGGGCCACGGACTTGCCAGAGCCCGAGATGCCGGTAATGAAGACGACGCGTAGCACAGTCTGATCTGGTCTAGATGGAGAGGAAAAAAGGAACGATACTGAACGATACCATCAAGGAAAACCCACCCCCTACGCGCTTCGCGCACCCCCTCAAGGGGGCGGCGCTGGCGGACCGGCAAAGCCGGATCCGCGGCGCCCTGGATCTAGTACGAGTTCTCGGCATGCCACACCGTTGCTACCGCAGGCAGCCAGCGAAGCATCGGCGCTACATTCCAAGAAAGCGGTACTAGACCCAGGATGCGGTGGATCCGGCTCCGCCGGTCCACCCGCATCGCCCCCTTGAGGGGGCGCGCGAAGCGCGTAGGGGGTGGGCTTCCCTACTCGCCGTTCTGAATTGCGTCCATCTGCCGCTCCATGAACTCCGTCATCGTATCGATGCCCCGGAGTTGCAGGATGGCGTTGCGTACCGCCGCTTCCACCAGCACCGCCAGGTTGCGGCCCGCGGCTACCGGCAGCACGACCTTGCGTATGGGCAGGGCCAGCACGTCCTGGGTCAAGGCTTGCAGGGGCAGGCGTTCGAAATTCGCTTCCGGCGAGGTGGTGCGTACCAGGTGGACGATGAGCTTGAGCTTCATCTTGCGGCGCACCGAGGTTTCGCCGAAGATCGCCCGGATGTCGAGCAGGCCGAGTCCCCGCACCTCGAGCATGTTCTGCAGCAGCGGCGGGCAGCGGCCTTCGATGATGTTGGGCGCGATGCGGGAGAACTCCACGGCGTCGTCGGCCACCAGGCCGTGTCCGCGGGAAATCAGCTCCAGCGCCAGCTCGCTCTTGCCCAGGCCCGATTCGCCGGAGATCAGCACGCCCATGCCGAGCACGTCCATGAAGACGCCGTGCACGGTGGTGACCGGCGCGAGCTTCTTGGCGAGGTAGATGCGCAGCAGGTCGATGACCTGCGCCGCCGAGCGCGGCGACGCGAGCAGCGGCACGCCGTGGCGCTCGCAGTGTTCGAGCAGATCGGCCGGCGCCGCCAGGCCGTCGGCCATGATGATGGCCGGCACGCCGCCCGCGAGCAGTTCGTCGAGATGGTGTGCGCGGCGGCGCGCTTCGAGCCGCACGTAGAACGCCAGTTCCTCGTGTCCGAAGACCTGGATGCGCGTCGGGTGGATGAGGTTGAGGTGGCCCACCAGGTCGGCCGCCGCCAGGCAGGTGTCGGGCAGCGGCGAACGGTTGGCATTGGAGTGCCCCGCCAGCCAGCTCAAGGAAATCTTGTCGGTATTCTCGTCGACCAGTTTTTCGATAGTAAGCATCGGGGCACACGAAAAGAGGCGGCCGACCACGTGGCCGGGATCAGGCCTCGGCGTTGGACTGGGCCGGTTCCCAGTGGGTCAGCAGCGAGTGGATCGCGCTGGCGGAGGGTTCGGTCGCCAGGGCTTCGCGCAGCGCGCGATTGGACAGCATCTGCGCCAGTTCGGACAGGATTTCCAGGTGCACCTGCGTGGCCTGCTCGGGTACGAGCAGGAAGACCAGCAACTGCACAGGCTTGCCGTCGGGGGCGTCGAAATTGATGGGCTGCGCCAGGCGGACGAAGGCGGCCACGGCGTCGGTCAGGCCCTTGATGCGCCCATGTGGAACGGCCACGCCTTGGCCCAGGCCGGTCGACCCGAGTCGTTCGCGAGCGAACAGGCTGTCGAAGACCACCGACCGGGCGATGCCATGGTTGTTCTCGAACAAAAGGCCGACTTGTTCGAAAACGCGCTTCTTGCTGGTGACTTCCAGATCAAGCAGCACGTTCGAGGGAGGGAGTATCCGCGAGATCAGATTCATAACGTATGCGCCGGTCTGCCGATACAAATTCGCACAACAGATGGACCGGGCGACATCTTTTTAAGATGGAGATCGATTATAGGCCAGGGGGCAACGGGAAGCCCACCCCTGGCGGCCTGACGGCCATTCCCTCGAGGGCCGGCGCCGGCGGACCGGCAACACCGGATCGGCGGTGCCCTGGCGTACGCCGGGCTGACGGAGGAATGGCGTGCTTTTCTCCTTGTGCTCGGTTCCCGGAAAATGAGGCGGCGGAACAACATGCCGCATGGATACCTCGACGTGAAACCACCACTTCCGTCTCGGACCGGAATGCGGCCCGATATCCACGGGGCACCGCGGACCCGGCTTTGCCGGTCCGCCAGTGCCGCCCCTCGAGCGGAGCGGCCATAGGCCGCTCGGCGCGGGCTACATCACAAATCAGCGGCTAGCTGCCTTTTGGGTGCCTCGTCGGTTCGAGGCCGCTGGACCTTGTCCTTGTACTTGATGACCTGTCGGTCGACTTTGTCCACCAGGGCGTCGATCGCGGCATAGAGGTTTTCTTCCTGGGCCTCGCAATGGACGTCCTTGCCTCTGAGGTGCATGGTGATTTCGGCGCTGTGGCGCAGCTTTTCCACGGAAAGCAGCACCTGGATGTCGATGACGTGATCGAAATGCCTCAACACCCTCGTGAGCTTGTTCAGCACATACTCCCGTATGGCCGGGGTCACGATGAGGTGATGTCCGCTGATGCTCAGATTCATGTAAAGCCCTCCTTGAAGCGATGTACCGGGAATGCTCCCGGGCCAGCGCCGGCGTCCGCAGGTTGCCGGCGCACGTGACACGAGCGTGCCACTTTGCTTGCGTCGCAACCGGATTTCCGGCGTTTGCCACGCAATCGAAGTGGCGGGCACATGCATTTCAGCGGTTGATATGAAGATGAGCCTTGATCCGGGCCTTTCAAGTCCGGCCTAACCCTAGTCCACCGTGATGGATATGCAGCAGCGGGCGCCGGGCTTGGCCGACTAGATGTTCTTGCGCAAAGAAACGGGCGGGATCTTGAGTGCTTCGCGGTACTTGGCCACCGTGCGCCGGGCCACGACGATGCCCTGTTCCCCCAGCATCTGAGCAAGTTGGCTGTCGGATAGTGGCTGAGTGGGGTCCTCCGCTCCGATGAGTTGCTTGATCAGCGCACGAATCGCCGTGGACGATGCCGCACCGCCGGTTTCCGTGGCGACGTGGCTGCCGAAAAAATACTTGAGTTCGAACGTTCCCAGCGGGGTGAGCATGTATTTCTGGGTGGTGACGCGGGAGATCGTCGACTCGTGCAATCCTAGTGTATCTGCTATTTCGCGCAATACAAGGGGGCGCATGGCCACCTCGCCATGGTTAAGGAAACCCTGCTGGCGATCGATGATGGCCTGGGCTACGCGAAGGATGGTGTCGAAGCGCTGCTGCACGTTGCGGATCAGCCAGCGCGCTTCCTGCAATTGCGACGACAGTCCCGGATGCGCCGAGCTGCGCTCGGACTTGAGGATCTGCGCGTACATCTGGTTGATGCGCAGCCTCGGCACCGCTTCGCCGTTGAGCGTGGCGCGCCATTGGTTGCCGACCTTGCGCACGATCACGTCGGGAATGACGTAGTCGGCCGCCGGCGACGAATAGCGTGCGCCTGGTCGCGGATCGAGCCTGCGAATGAGGCTCTGCGCGGCGCGCAACTGATCGTCGCTGCAGCCGAGTGCCTTGCGCAGCTTGGCGTAGTCGCGCGCACCCAGCAGGGGCAGGTGCTGGGCGGCGATGCTGCGCGCCAGCGCCAGCACCGCGGCATCCCGCGCCTCGGGCAGGCAGTTCAGGTCCGGATCGCGCAATTGCAGGCACAGGCATTCGGAGATATTGCGCGCGCCGACGCCGGCGGGATCGAAGGACTGCAGCAAGCCCAGCGCCGAACGCAATTCGTCCGCATCGATTTCCAGTTCGGGCGGAAACAGTCCGGCCAGTTCCTCCAGCGAGGTGTCGAGATAGCCGTTGTCGTCCAGTTCGTCGATCAGCGCCGCGACCAGCGCGGCGTCGCGTTGCGTCGCTTGCGTGAACGACAGTTGCTCGAGCAGGTGTTCGCGCAGCGACGCGGAGCGGGCGGCCAGTTGCGGCGCGGTGTCGTCGTCGTGTTCGCCGCCCGGGCGATGCAGCTCCGGCATGCCGGGCGCATCGGGCAGTTCATGGACCTCGGCGGCGGACGATGTGTCGGCGTCGTCGCCGGTGCTTTCGCGCTCGCCATCCGTGGCCGTGGCGCTCGGGGCGGGGGCGTGGACGGTGCCGTCGGCGTCGACGCGCAGGGCGCCGGCCACGTGCTCGTCCTCGCGTTCGAGCAGCGGGTTCTCCTGGAGGATTTGTTCGATCTCGTGTTCGAGTTCGAGCGTCGACAGCTGCAGCAGCTTGATCGACTGCTGCAAGGCCGGCGTCAGCGCCAGGTGTTGGGAGGTGCGGAGTTGAAGGCCGGGTTTGAGCATGGGCACCGCTTACATGCGGAAGTGTTCTCCCAGGTAGACCCGGCGCACCGCCGGATCACCGACGATTTCCTCGGGGTGTCCGCTGGCCAGTACCGTGCCGTCGCTGATGATGTAGGCCCGGTCGCAGATGCCCAGCGTCTCGCGCACGTTGTGATCGGTGATGAGCACGCCTATGCCGCGGCTCTTGAGGAAGCGCACGATGCGCTGGATTTCGATGACGGCGATCGGGTCGACGCCGGCGAACGGCTCGTCCAGCAGGATGAAGCGAGGATTGGTGGCGAGCGCCCGCGCGATTTCCACGCGCCGGCGTTCGCCGCCGGACAGCGAGATGGCGGCGTTGCTGCGGATGTGGCCGATCTGCAATTCGTCCAGCAGCGACTCCAGGTTCTCGTCCACCTGGCGCGAGCTGAGCGACGAGCCATCCGGGTTGTGCTGCAGTTCGAGCACGGCGCGGATGTTCTGCTCCACGTTCAGCCGCCGGAATACCGAGGCGTCCTGGGGCAGGTAGGACAGGCCCAGCCGCGCCCGCTTGTGGATGGGCAGGCTGGTGGCCGACACGCCGTCGATATCGATGCTTCCCGCGTCCGCGGGGACCAGGCCGACGATCATGTAGAAGCACGTGGTCTTGCCGGCGCCGTTGGGCCCCAGCAATCCCACCACCTCGCCGCCGTCCACGTGCAGCGACACGTTCTTGACGACCGTGCGGCTCTGGTAGGACTTGCGCAGGCCGTGGGCGCGCAGGCGGCCTTCGCCCTTGGCGGATTCCTCGGCACGGCGGACCTCGGCCGTTTTTCCGGCCTCGATGTGCTGCGGCGCGTTCATTGGGACGCCTTGGCGGGAGTGGCGGGGCAGCCCGACGCCGGCGCGCCTTCGGCGGCCTGGCCGCGCGGCTGGATGATGGTGCGCACGCGCTGGTTGGGCGTGGGCGCCTTCGGCCCGCCGGTCGCCGTATAGGTTTCGGTGCGCTGGTTGTAGGTGATGCGCTGGCCGCGCACCTCGTCGACCATCTGCTCGCACGCCAGCCGCTTGACCACGGCCTTCGATATGAAATGGATCAGCTCGTTGCGGCCGTCGTACTCGACGCGCTCGCCCTCGCCCTCGATGTATTCGTCGGTGCCTTCGCGGCGCTGGCGCACGTGGACCAGCTTGCCGCTGTTGGCCGTGGCGACGCCGAACTGGTAGCCCTCGGCGTCTTCGCGCAGCTCCAGGCGGTCGGCGCGCAGGATCAGCGATCCCTTGGTGAGCACGACATTGCCGGTGAAGATGCTGGTCTGCTTCAAGTCGTCGTAGCGCAAGGCGTCGGCATCGACCGTCGTGGGCTGCGCGCTGTCGGCGCGCGCCGCGGCGGCCGGGCCGGCGCAGGCGAGAGCCGCCAGGGCGAGCATGGCCTGGGCGGCGATCAGGGAGAATCGATAGTGTGGCACGGTGTTCTTATCCCTTGGATGGCGGACGGGCCGGTGGTGCCGGCCGCGTACTGTTGGGCAGTATCTGTACCCGCGTCTGGTTGTCGACCTTCAGTTCACGCGAGACATTGTCGTAGCGCATGCCGCGGCCCTGTATGCGCGTGGACCCGTTCACCACGGTGGCGGGCAGGTCGGTGAAGGCGACGTCCTCGTCGGGCAGCAGAGTGACTTCCTCGCTGCGTATATCGAGTTCCGGACGCCCCTGGCCGGGCAGCCGGCGCAGCTGCACGTCGCCGCGCATGACCACGCGCGCGCCGTCCTGGTCCATGCGCGCCTGGTGCGACGTAGCCGTCATCGTGGGGCGTTCCGGGCGCTGGCTCACAGCCCGGAATTGCGTGACCTCGGACGAGTCGTCGTCCGGATAGTGCACCAGGCGGTCGCCTTCCATCCGGGTCGTCGGCATGCCGTTTTCGTCGCTGCGCACCATGACGAACTCCTCCACGTAGGAGTCGATTTCGTGGGTCAGGCGGCGCGGCGGATCTTCCACCACCGCGCGCCGCGCATAATCGGCCGCCCACCACGTGCCGGCCACGAGCGCAGCCAGCAGCGCGATGGAAACCCCCGACGCGAGACGGTCTTTCATTGATACCCCCCAGGGGGAAGGCCCCCCCCTACGCGCTTCGCGCGCCCCCCAGGGGGCGGCACTGGCGGACCGGAAGGAAAGACCACCCCAAGCGACCTACGGCCGCTCCCCTCAAGGGGCGGCACTGGCGGACCGGCAAAGCCGGATCCGCGGTGCCCTGGATGAAAGCAAGAACGGGGCGCTCCGCACTGTGATTCTGTGGGCAGATCCAGGATGCGGCGGATCTGGCTCTGCCAGTCCGCTCGCATCGCCCCCTGGGGGGCGCGCGTCAGCGCGTAGGGGGGGGCCACGTTCATTGAGGCGATCCCGAGGTAAGCGTGGTGCGGGCGCGGCTGGTGATGTAGCCGCCGAGCCGGCCTTGGGCGGCGAGGATCAGGTCGCAGCATTCGCGCGCCGCGCCGCTGCCGGCGGGCCGGGTGGCTACCCAGTGCGCCGCCTGGGCAATGTAGACCGGAGCCTCGGCCACGCTGGCGGCGAAGCCGACGCGGTGCATCACGGCCAGGTCGATGATGTCGTCGCCCATGAAGCCGATGTCGTCCAGCTCGAGGTTGTGGCGCTGCGCGAGCACGGTGACGGCGGCGCTCTTGTCGCGTACCCCCTGCTGGACTTCCGAGATGCCCAGTTCGGCCGCGCGCCGCGACACGGTGGGCGAGTCGCGGCCGGTCATGAAGGCCACCTCCACGCCGCTCTCGTGCAGCATGCGCAGGCCGAAGCCGTCGAGCGCATGGAAGCGCTTGACGGTTTCGCCGTGTTCGCCGTAGTAGAGCCGGCCGTCGGTCAGCACGCCGTCGACGTCGAAGATCATCAGGCGCAGCCGCGACGCACGTTCGCGCACGTCCTGCGGCACGCGGGCCAGGATCAGGGCTTCTGCCGGATGGGGGGTGAGGGGAATCGCCATGGGAACGTCAGAGCACCTTTGCTGCCATCAGGTCGTGGGTATGGAGGGCGCCGACCAGCTTGCCGGTGGCATCGAGCACCAGCAGCTGGTTCTTGCGGTTTTCGTCCATCAGCGCCGCCGCCTCGGTGGCGAGCGCATCCGGGCCGATGAAAAGGGGATTGCGCGTCATGCCGGCCACCACGGTCAGGTTGCGGATGTCGCCTTCGCGTTCGATCAGGCGGCGCAGGTCGCCGTCGGTGAAGATGCCGACCACGCGCTCGCCGTCGAGCACCGCCGTCATGCCCATGCTCTTGCGGGTGATCTCGACCAGGGCGTCGGTGACCGAGGCGGTGACCGGCACCGTGGGCAGGTCCCGGCCGGTGCGCATGACGTCGCTGACGTGGGTCAGCAGGCGCCGCCCCAGCGCGCCGCCGGGATGCGAGCGGGCGAAATCCTCCGGACCGAAGCCGCGCGCCTCGAGGCAGGCGACCGCCAGGGCGTCGCCCAGCGCCAGCGCTGTCGTGGTGCTGGCCGTGGGCGCCAGGTTCAGGGGGCACGCTTCCTGCGGTACGCTGGCGTCCAGGTGCACGTCGGCCAGCTGCGCCAGCTCGGACTCGGGGTTGCCGGTGATGGCGATCAGGGACGAGCCCAGCCGCTTCACGGCGGGAACGATGGTGAGCAGTTCGGCCGTCGTGCCGGAATAGGAGATCGTGACCAGGACGTCGTTGGCGGTGATCATGCCGAGGTCGCCGTGCACCGCCTCGGCCGCGTGCACGAAGAAGGACGGCGTGCCGGTGGAGGCGAAGGTGGCGGCGATCTTGCGGGCGATGTGGCCCGACTTGCCGATGCCGCTGACCACGACGCGGCCCGGGCAGCCGAGCAGGATGTCGACCGCGCGCACGAAAGTGCGGTCGAGGCGGTCCGACAGGGCCTTGAGCGCTTGGATTTCCACCGCCAGGGTGCTGCGGGCCGAGCCGATGACGTCGACGGGGCCGGAGGCGCCGGGGACGTATACGTTGGACGTGCCGTTGTCTGAGGTGTTCATGATGAGTCCGGGCCGCCGCCACGGGTGGCGGGCGGCGAAAAAAGCGCCCCGCGCCGGCCAGATGCGGCAGCGGTCATTCAATTGCGATGATCTACCAGTATAGTAGCAAGGGCACGATCCTTGCTTCACGTTCTTTGGGTTACAGTGGCGTCCTGCGTCGCCAGGGTGTCCGCACCCCGGTTCCTCCCCGACTTTTCCCGCCGAGCCCGCCATGTTCCTGGATCCGAACTACATCCGCGACCGCATCCGCACGGTGCCCGACTGGCCCGAACCCGGTGTGCTGTTCCGGGACATCACGCCCCTGCTGCAAGACCCACGCAGCTTCCGCGTGCTGATCGAGCTGTTCGTCTACCGCTACATGAACCAGCGGCTGGACCTGGTGGCGGGCATCGATGCCCGCGGGTTCATCGTCGGCAGCGTCATCGCCCACGAGCTGAACCTGGGTTTCGTGCCGGTGCGCAAGAAGGGCAAGCTGCCCTACGACACCATCGCCGAACAGTATTCCCTGGAATACGGCAGTTCCTCGGTGGAGATGCACGCCGATGCCGTGCGTCCCGGCCAGCGGGTGGTGCTGGTCGACGATCTGGTGGCCACCGGCGGCACCATGCTGGCCGGCATGAAACTGCTGCAGCGGCTGGGCGCCAACGTGGTCGAGGCCGCCGCGGTCATCGACCTGCCCAGGCTGGGCGGGTCGCAGGCCATACGCAATTCCGGGCTGAACCTCTATACCGTCTGCGAATTCGACGAGTAGGGCGGCGAGCGCCCAGGGCGGGCGGGATGCCTGCGCCGCGGCCGGCGCTCAGCCCGCTTTCTGCCGGCGCGCGCGGGCAGGCCTAGGAGGCTCGGCCGACGCCCGAGGCGCAAGGAACTTCTTCAGGTAGCCGCCGGTGTGGCTTTGCGCCACCTCGGCGATTTCCTCCGGCGTGCCCTCCGCCACGATCCGCCCGCCGCCGTCGCCCCCCTCGGGACCCATGTCGACGATCCAGTCGGCGGTCTTGATCACATCGAGGTTGTGCTCGATCACGACGACCGTGTTGCCGGCGTCCACCAGGTGTCCGATGACTTCCAGCAACAGGGAAATGTCGTGGAAGTGCAGGCCGGTGGTGGGTTCGTCCAGGATGTAAAGGGTACGTCCGGTGCCGCGCTTGGACAGTTCCTGCGACAGCTTGACCCGCTGCGCCTCGCCGCCCGACAGGGTGGTGGCGCTTTGCCCCAGCCGGATGTAGCCCAGGCCGACGTCGATCAAGGTCTGCAGCCTGCGCGCGATGGCGGGCACCGCCTCGAAGTAGTCCAGCGCCTGCTCGACCGTCAGGTCCAGCACCTCGCTGATGTTGCGGCCGCGGTAGCGGATCTCCAGCGTCTCGCGGTTGTAGCGGCTGCCGTGGCAGACGTCGCAGGGCACGTAGATGTCGGGCAGGAAGTGCATTTCCACCTTGACGACGCCGTCGCCCTGGCAGGCCTCGCAGCGGCCGCCCTTGACGTTGAAGCTGAAGCGGCCGGGGTCGTAGCCGCGCGCCCGCGCCTCTGGCACGCCAGCGAAGAGCTCGCGTATCGGCGTGAAGAGTCCCGTGTAGGTCGCCGGGTTGCTGCGCGGGGTGCGGCCGATGGGGCTCTGGTCCACGCTGATGATCTTGTCGAAATGCTCCAGCCCCTCGATCGATTCGTACGGCGCCGGTTCGGTCTGGCTGTTGTAGAGGTGCCGCGACACGACATTGACCAGCGTGTCGTTGATCAGCGTGGACTTGCCCGATCCGGACACGCCGGTGACGCACACCAGCCGGCCGGCGGGAATGCGCAGGTCCACGCCCTTCAGGTTGTTGCCGGTACAACCCTTGAGCTCCAGCCACGGCAGCTCCTCCTGGCCTCGCACCGGCCGCCGGACGGGAATGGGAATGGCTTTCTTGCCGCTGAGGTACAGCCCCGTCAGCGAGTTCGGGTCGGTCACGATATGCGCGGGGGACCCCTGCGAGACGACCTCCCCGCCGTGCTCGCCGGCGCCCGGCCCCATGTCCACGACCCAGTCCGCCTCGCGGATCATGTCCTCGTCGTGCTCGACCACGATCACGCTGTTGCCCAGGTTGCGCAGGTGCCGCAGCGTGTCGATCAGCCGGTCGTTGTCGCGCTGGTGCAGGCCGATGGAAGGCTCGTCCAGCACGTACATGACCCCCGTCAGGCCCGAGCCGATCTGGCTCGCCAGGCGAATGCGCTGGGCTTCGCCGCCCGAGATGGTGTCGGCGCTGCGGTCCAGCGAGAGATAACTCAGCCCCACGTTGTTCAGGAAGGTCAGCCGTGCCGATATTTCGCGCACGATGCGGTCGGCGATCTCGCGCTTGGCGCCGGTCAGCGCTAGGTTCTCGAACCAGCGCAGGCAGTCGGCCAGCGGCAAGGCTTCCAGCTGATAGATGGCGCGCCCGTCTTCCCCTTCGCCCACCCTGACGTGGCGCGCCTCGGCGCGCAGGCGCGAGCCGCCGCAGTCGGGACAGGTCTTGACGTTGCGGTATTTGCCCAGCTCCTCGCGCACGGTGGCGGACTCGGTTTCCTTCCAGCGCCGTTCGAGATTGGGAATGACGCCCTCGAAGGGATGGGAGCGGATGGTGGTGCGGCCCTTTTCGTTGACGTAGGTAAAGGCGATTTCCTGCTCGCCCGATCCGTACAGCACGCGCTGCTGGATCTCCTCGGGCAGCTCCTCGAACGGCGTCTCGACGTCGAACCCGTAGAAGGCGGCCAGGCTGGTCAGCAACTGGTGGTAGAACGGGTTGCGGCGGTCCCAGCCGCGGATCGCGCCGCCGGCCAGGCTCAGTTCGGGGAAGGCCACGACCCGCTTGGGGTCGAAGAAGCCAACGTGCCCGATGCCGTCGCAGCTGGGGCAGGCGCCGATGGGATTGTTGAAGCTGAACAGCCGCGGCTCGAGTTCGGGCAGGCTGTGCCCGCACACCGGGCAGGCGTAGCGGCTGGAGAACAGGTGCTCGTGGCCGTGCCCGTCGGCGTCGCCGTCCAGTTCCAGCACGATGGCCCGGCCCTCGGCCAGGCCGATGGCGGTCTCGAAGCTCTCGGCCAGCCGCTGCTGGGCGTCGGGCCGCACCCGCAGGCGATCGATCACGACGTCGATGCTGTGCTTCTCGTTTTTCTTGAGCGGCGGCACGCTGTCGATGTCCAGCACCTCGCCGTCCACGCGCACGCGCACGAATCCCTGGGCCTGGAGGTTGGCCAGCTCGTCCTCGAAGCTGCCCTTGCGGTCGCGCACCAGCGGCGCGAGGATGGCCAGCCGGCTTTCGGCCGGCAGGCCCAGCGTGATGTCGACCATCTGGCTCACGCTCTGGGCCTGCAGCGGCAGGTCGTGATCCGGGCAGTAGGGCGTGCCCACGCGGGCGAACAGGAGCCGCAGGTAGTCGTGGATCTCGGTGACCGTCCCGACGGTCGAGCGCGGATTGTGGCTGGCGGCCTTTTGCTCGATGGAAATCGCCGGCGACAATCCCTCGATCAGGTCCACCTCGGGCTTGTCCATCAACTGCAGGAATTGCCGGGCATAGGCCGACAGGCTTTCCACATAGCGGCGCTGCCCCTCGGCATAGAGGGTATCGAACGCCAGCGACGATTTGCCCGAGCCGGACAACCCCGTGATCACGACGAGCTGGTGGCGGGGCAATTCCAGCGATACGTTCTTGAGATTATGGGTGCGCGCACCCCTGATCCGAATTACATCCATCAAACCTTTCCCGAGCCGGTCCGGCTGAAAGCCAACTTGGTAATATAACCCCCCCGTGCGCGCTTACGCGCGTCCCCCCCAGGGGGGCGGCGCTGGCGGACCGGCGGAGCCGGATCCGCGGCGCCCTGGGTCTAGTGCGGGATTCTTGGGGTGTGGCGCTGGTGCTGTCGCTGGCTGCCGGCGATAGCGATGGGTGACATGACAAAAAGACTCGTACTAGATCCAGGGCACGGCGGATCCGGCTTTGCCGGTCCGCCAGTGCCGCCCCTTGAGGGGAGCGGCCAGCAGGCCGCTTGGGGTGGGCTTTCCTTCCGGTCCGCCTGCATCGCCCCCTGGGCCCGGCGCCGGGCCGCACCAAGGCGGGCCCAGGCCCCCTCGGGGGGCTGCCGCGTAGCGGCTGGGGGCTCCCCATGCCGGGCGCGCGTAAGCGCGTAGGGGGGGGCAAATGTTTAGCATGACCTCGTTCGAACGCCGGGCCAGTCTTTCGCTGGCGGCGTTGTTCATGTGCCGTATGCTCGGGCTGTTCCTGCTGCTGCCGGTGTTTGCGGTGGCGGCCAAGGGGTTGCCGGGGGGGAACGATCCGGCCCGGGTGGGGCTGGCGCTGGGGATGTACGGCTTGACCCAGGCGTTCATGCAGATTCCGTTCGGCCTGGCGTCGGATCGCTGGGGGCGCCGCCCGGTGGTGGTGTTCGGGCTGGTGCTGTTCGTGACCGGCAGCGTGGTGTGCGCCATCAGCGACGATTTGTTCTGGATCACGGTCGGTCGGGCCATCCAGGGGTCGGGGGCGATTTCCGCGGCGGTGACGGCCTGGCTGGCCGACGCCACGCGCGACGAAGTCCGCACCAAGGCCATGGCGATGATCGGCGCCTCCATCGGCCTGACCTTTGCCCTGTCGCTGGTGCTGGCGCCGGTCCTGGTAGGCTGGGGCGGGCTGACCGGCCTGTTCTGGACCATCGCGGCGCTGGGCCTGGCCGCGCTCGGGGTGGCGGCCTGGGTGGTGCCCGCGGCGCCGCCGGCGCCGCGCACGCAGCCGGCGTCGATGTCGAGCGTGCTGACCCATCCCGACCTGCTGCGCCTGAACCTCGGCGTCTTCACGCTGCACCTGATCCAGGTCGCGCTGTTCGTCGTGGTGCCGGCGGCGCTGGTCCATGCCGGTGGCCTCGATGCCGCCACGCTCTGGAAGGTCTACCTGCCGGTGGTGCTGGCTTCGTTCGTGGTCATGGTGCCCGTGATCGGCGTGACCGAACGTTTTTCCACCCACCGCGGGACCTTGCTGGGCGCGATCGCCGGACTCATCCTGGTGTGCGTGTTCCTGCCCTGGGCGCAGGCCCATTTCGCCTGGCTGGTGGGGGCCATGATCGCCTTTTTCTCGGTTTTCAACGTCCTGGAAGCCATGCAGCCCTCGCTGGTGTCGCGGGTGGCGCCGCCTGCGCTCAAAGGCCTGGCCCTCGGTTTCTATAATACGAGCCAGGCGATCGGGCTTTTCGCGGGCGGAGCGCTGGGCGGATGGCTGGTTTCCCACCTCGGGCCCGCCTCGGTGTTCCAGGCGGCGGCCATGCTGGCGGTAATATGGCTGCTGGCGGCCTGGGGGATGAAGCCCCTGCCGGTCCGCAAGGCCGGGCAGCCGGGCCAGGCCTCCCGCTCCGCGACCTGAGCCCATCTTGTCCCATCTACGCACGACACCGTATTGCGGTCGGCGCATTTTCAACCAATGATGTTTTTTTCTTTTATGGCCCGTAGCTGCGCCGGGCGGGGGTGGCTACAATCCCCTCGCTTCGCTGCGGGCCGGTGAATACAGTCAATAGGAGTGTGGTAATGGCATCCGTCAACAAAGTCATCCTGGTCGGCAACCTGGGGCGCGACCCTGAAGTTCGCTACACGCCCGACGGCGCCGCGATCTGCAACGTGTCCATCGCCACCACGTCCCAATGGAAGGACAAGAACACCGGCGAACGGCGCGAGGAAACCGAGTGGCACCGCGTCGTGTTCTACAACCGCCTGGCCGAGATCGCCGGGGAATACCTGAAGAAGGGCCGCTCCGTGTACGTGGAGGGCCGCCTGAAGACCCGCAAATGGCAGGACAAGGATACCGGCGCCGATAAGTTCACCACCGAGATCGTGGCGGACCAGATGCAGATGCTGGGCGGACGCGAAGGCGGCGGCGGTGGCGAGGGCGGCTATGGCGATTCGCCGGCTCCGCGCCAGGCCAGCCGGCCGGCCGGTGGCGGGCAGCAGCGCCCGGCTTCGCAGTCGGGCGGCGCGGCGCCCAATTTCGCGGATATGGACGACGATATTCCGTTCTGACCGCAAATCGGCCGCGGCCGTGTCGCAACCAGCGGACCGGCCCGCGCTCGGGGCGCAATGAGAAGGCTCGGCCGCACAGCCATGCCGCTGCGCGGCGGCCGTTCATCGTGTCCCGATCACGCCTTCCGATGCCCAGGCATCGAGTTCTTCGCTGGAATGGCCGAGCCATTTGCCGAAAATCTCCTCGTTGCACGCCCCGAGCGGCAGGCTCGGTTCGATGGGCCGCCGCGGCGTGTCCTCGAACACGAGCGGGGAATGCGGTAGCACGACCTTGCCCAGTTCGGGATGCTCGACCCATTGCAGGCTGCCGCGCGCGTGCATGTTGGCGTCGTGCATGACTTCCGACAGGTCCCTCACCGGCGCGCACGGCACTTTCGCCGCCAGCATGCGCCTTGCCGCTTCGTCCTTGCCCTGGGTCCGGGTCCAGGCTTCGATCAGCTCGTCTACGGCGCCGAAGTTCTCCACGCGCGCGGAGCGCGTTGCAAAGCGCGGGTCGTCCTTCAGCTCCTCACGGCCCATGACTTCCAGAATGGCCCGGAAGTGGTGGTCGCCCGGCGCATTGAGCACCAGGTATCCGTCCCGCGCCGGATAGACGTTGTACGGCGAGATGCCCAGCCCGCCATGGCGGTTGCCCGTGCGCGCCGGCGCGGCGGCCCCCCGCGCGTGCAACATGCCCAGGTTGGACGCCAGCGAGGCATAGGTTGCATCCTGCATGGAGACTTCCACCACGCGCCCCTTGCCGGTTCTCTCGCGTCCGTAGAGGGCGGTCACGATGGCACCGTAGAGGTGGATGCCGGCCATGAAATCGCAGATCGCGGCGCCGGCCTTGACCGGGGGCTGGTCGGGGAATCCCGTCGAATTGATGACCCCGCACATGGCCTGCATCACCAGGTCCATGGCCGGATAGTCGCGGTAGGGGCCGGTCTTGCCGTAGCCCGAACTGGAGCCGTATATCAGCCGCGGGTTGCGGGCAAGGAGTTCCTCGGCGCCCACGCCCAGGCGATCCATGACCCCCGGGGCGAAGTTCTCGACCAGGACATCGGCGCGCGTGGCCATCTCGAGCAGCAGCTCGCGGCCCTTTTCCGATTTGAGGTTCAAGGTGACCGGCTTCTTGTTGGAGTTCAGCATGGCGAAGGGCAGGGCGGCGCCGCCCATGTCGCCGCGGCTGCGCAGGTGTTCGCCCTGGAACGGCTCGACCTTGACGACCTGGGCGCCGGCCATGGCCATCAGGAAGGTGGCATAGGGGCCGTTGTACACGTGGGAGAGGTCGATCACGGTAACGCCGGAAAGCGGATAAGGCTCCATCCTAGAAAGTCCCCATCGAAAGGAACCCGTCCACCGCGTCGAAATCGCCGAGCAGTTTCTTGCCGACCAGGTCCTTCAGGGTCTCGGTGGTGCCGCCTCCCAGCGTGCCGTAGCGCGCTCCGCGGTAGAAGCGCGAAACCGGATATTCGTCGGTGAAGCCGTACCCGCCGTGGACCTGGATGGCTTCGCTGGTGACGCGTATGGCCATTTCGTTGACGAACATCTTGGCGATGGCGGCCTCGTGGGGATCGGGAAAAGGACTGGCCGTCAGGCAGGCGCGGTAGAGCAGGCTGCGCCCCGCCTCGATGTCGCGGTACATCTCCGCCAGTTTCCAGCGCATGCCCTGGAAATCTCCGATGGCGCGGCCGAAGGCGGTCCGGTCCCGCGCATACTTGATGGCCTCCTCGAAGGCGCCCTCCGCCAGGCCGAGGGAGACGCTGGGGTTGAGACAGCGCTGGGTGTTGAATGCCGAGAGCAGCTTGCGGAAGCCGTCTTCGCGGATGATGACGTGCTCCAGAGGCAGTTCGCAGTTCTCGAAGCGGATCTCGGCAAGATTCTCGCCGCCCATGGTGTGATAGCGGCTGGTGACCATGAAGCCCGGCGCGTCCCGGTTGACCAGTACGCATCCTATGCCTTCGCGGCCCGGCCGTCCGTCGATGCGGCTGAAGACCACGAACCACTGCGCTTCGTCGACGCGGCTGATCAGGGTCTTCACGCCGTTCAGCCGGACCCGGTCGCCGGCCACCGTGGCATTGGTGCGGTAGTTGGCGACGTCCGTTCCCGCGTGCGGCTCGGTCATGCAGACCGCCAGCATGGAATCGCCCGTGCAGACCTTGGGCAGGATGTCCCGCTTCATGTGCTCGGGCGCATAGGTGGAGATGATGCGGGTCTGCACGCCGACCTCGCCCATCAGGGCCATGGCGGTCGTATAGCAGACCTTGGAAACCTCCTCGACCACCAGCGCGGTATCGAAGACGGGGAGTCCCGATCCGCCGTACTCCTCGGGGACCGCCATGCCCAGCACGCCGATCGCCGCCAGGTCGCGCATGTTCTCCCAGGGAAAGGTGCCGTCCATGTACTTCAGCGCGCGGTCGCGGAATTTCTCGCGCGCCAGTTCGCGGACGGTACCGACCAGCGCGCGCTGTTCGGGAGTGAGATGGACGCTCATATTGCTCATGCCGGGTGTCCTCCAGGACGATGTGCGAAATCAGTTCGACAATTGGGTAAAGCGCGGCGGACGGCCTTCGGAGAAGGCCGCCAGGCCCTCGGCGTAGTCGGCCGAGCCGAGGATCGCCGGCAGGGCGGCCCGCTCCAGCGCCAGGCCCTCGGCCAGGGAGCGGTCCATGCCGTCGCGCACCAGGCGCTTGATGGCCGATAGCGCGGGGGCGGACCGGCTGGCGAGCAGCCTGGCCAGGGCTTGTGCGCGATCCGGTAGGTCCTCGGCGGGCACGACTTCGTTGACGAGGCCGATGCCCAGTGCGTATTCGCTCGTGACCGGCTCGGCGGTCAGCATCATCTGCAATGCGCGGCTGGCGCCTATCGTGCGCGGCAGGCGCTGCGTGCCGCCCGCGCCGGGAAAGGCGCCGATGCGGCTTTCCGTCAGGCCGAGCCGGATGCCGGCCGCGGCGATGCGCAGGTCGCAGGCCAGCGCCAGCTCCAGCCCGCCCCCGAAGGCCAGGCCGTTCAGGACCGCCACGGTGACGCAGCGTGCGGCGGCGATCGTGTCGATGGCCGCGTTGATGCCGGCGTTGTGGGCCATGCGGGCGGCCGTATCCATGCCCTGCCGTTCCTTGAGATCGGCGCCGGCGCAGAAGGCGCGTCCGCTGCCGCATATCAGAAGGACCCGCGCGCGGCGGGCGCACGCCGCGTCCACCGCCGCCTTCAGGGCCGCGACCGTGCCGACGCCGAGCGCGTTCATTCGCTCGGGTCGGTCCAGCCGGATCCGGTGGATGCCCTCGTCCGGCTCGTCGCAATGCACGTCTTGGATCATGGCTTTTCTCGTTGGCGCAGGGCGCGCTCCAGATGTTCACGATGTCGTGGGTGGGCGATGGCGGTCAGCCGTCGCGCCCGTTCCCGCAAGGAGCAGCCGCGCAATTGCGCCGCGCCGTATTCGGTGACGACGACGTCGATATCGCTGCGGGCCGTGGTGACCGGGCGCCCGTCCAGCGAGGGGACGATGCGCGAATGCCTGCCGTCCGGCGTGGCGGACGGCAAGGCAATGATGGAGCGCCCGCCGGGGGAGGCGATTCCGGCTCGCACGAAATCGACCTGGCCGCCCACCGCGCCGAGGTAGCGCTCTCCCGCGACCTCGGCGTTGACCTGGCCGGACAGGTCGATCTCGATGGCCGAATTGACCGTGTGGAAGGCCGGCAGGGTGGAGGTGATGGCGAGGTGGTGGGTGTAGTCGACGTTGCGCAGTTCGATCTGTCCGCTATCCAGGGCGAAATCGCGCAGGCGGCGCGTGCCGAACAGACCGCCGGTCACGGTCAGCCCGCGATCGCGCCCCTTGTGTTCGTTGGTGACCGCTCCGGCCTCGACCAGATCGACCAGCGCATCGGACACGACGCCGCTGTGGACGCCCAATTGCCGGTGGCCGCGCAGCGCATGGGCGACCGCCAACGGCAAGGTGCCGACGCCCAGCTGTATCGTTGCCCGATCGGGAATCAGCGCCGCCACTTCGCGCGCCACCGCCGCATCGGCTTCCGAGGGTTGCGGGTCCGGCATCTCGGCGATGCGATCGTCGCTCTCCACGAGCAGGTCGATGTCCGCCGCATCGACGACGGCATCGCCGCCGAGCGCGGGCAGGGCGGGATTGAGCAGCGCGACGACGAACCGCGCCCGCCGGATCAGCGCATGCGTGAAATCCGCGATCACGCCCAGGCTATAGGCATCGCGGCCCAGGGGCGCCACCTGGATCAGCGCCACGTCGGCGCGCAGCAGCCCGAGTTCCAGCAGGGAGGGAATCGAGCCGACGTGGCAGGGCAGGATGTCGGCCAGCGCGGTGACGCGGCGGCTGTTGCCCGCTCCGTTCAGGGCCTGCAGCGTGAAGTGCTTGGCCAGCTCGGGGCGCAAGGTGTCCGACGACGACAGGCCGAACAGCAAGCTTGCAGGCGGGAGCTCGCCGCGTTGCGCCACCAGCCTTTCAGTCAGCGCGAGCGGTTCGCCGGGACCTTGCGGCCAGGCGATCACCTCGTTCGGGCGCAGGTGCTCCGCGAAGCGGAGGTCGTGCAGGCTGATGCGGTTCATGCCGGGCCTACTCGGTCTGGAACTGCCTGCTCTTGACCAGCGCCGCCCAGCGCTCGAGCTCCGCCTTGATCAGGCCGCCGAACTGGTCGGGCGTGCCGGGCCGCGCCGCCGCGCCTTCCCGGGCAAGAATGTCGCGGACCTCGGGCAGGCCGATGATGGCATTCAGCTCCTCGTTCAGCCTCTTGACCACGGCCGGCGGCGTGCGCGCAGGCGCCATCAGGCCCCACCACACGTCGAGCCGGAATCCCGGCAATCCCGCCTCCGACGCGGTGGGAATCTCGGGCGCGAGCGGCGACCGCTGGTCGCTGGTGATGGCGAGCGCGCGCATCCTGCCCTCGCGGATGTAAGGCACGGCCGAGGACAGGCTGGGCAGCAGCATCTGCAGGTTGTTCGCCATCAGGTCCGTGAAGGCGAGGGAGATCCCCTTGTAGGGGACGTGCACCAGCTGTATGCCGGCGGCTGACGCCAACAGCTCCGTGCCCAGGTGATTGATGCCGCCGACTCCGGCCGAACCGTAGAAGATCTTCTTCGGTGCCGCACGGGCAAGGTCGATCAGTTCGTGCAGAGTAGCGGCCTTCACGCTGTTGGCCACGACCACGACGAAGGGGCCCGCGCCGATTTCGCCGACCGGAGCGAGGTCCTTCGTCACGTCATAGGGGAGCGACTTGCCGATGACGCTGTTCGTGATGATGGAGGTGGAGGCGAACAGCAGCGTGTATCCGTCGGGGGGCGCCTTGGCGACCATGTCGGTGCCTATCGTTCCGCCGGCGCCGCCGCGGTTGTCCACCACGACGGCCTGGCCCAGGCGCGCGCCGAGCTTGCTGGCGATGATGCGGGAGAGATTGTCGTTGCTGCCACCGGGCGCGAACGGGACGATGAGCTTGATGGGCCGGTCCGGCCAGTCCGCGGCCGCTGGAAGGGAATGCAGGCACAGCAGCGCGCCGGCTGCCCAGACGGCCCCTGCCGCGATACGGGTAAGAGAACGCATGGCTTGTCTCCTCCTTGTGTCCCCGGGACGTATCGGCGGCCCTGGGGGCGGGTTTGCTTGCATGATCACTGCGAGAGGCGTTTCCGTCAGGAAGGGGGGGCAAGGACGTCGGCCAGGACGCGGGCATCGCCCATGTCCTCCAGCCGGTCGACCATCCCGCGCAAGCGCGGGACGGCGTCCCGGGAAAGCGCAAGGGCGGCGTGGGCGAAGCAGTCGTGCGCCTTGGCGTCGGCGGCGACGGGTGGCATGGGCCGGGAGGGATGTCCCAGCGGGACGTCGATCCTGGCATCGCGGACGGTCCCGTCGACCAGTTCGGCGCGCATCACCGCCGGCGTTACGTTGCGGCCCTGCCGGCGCTCGATGTCGTCGTCGACATAGGCATCGACGAGCCGGGCCAGCGCGAGGATATCGGGGCGGGCGAGGGCACTCGTCTCGAAATGCCCGAGACCGACGTGGCCATCGACGAGCGCCGCCGCCACGGTATAGGGCAGGCTGAACTGGCTCTGCACCACGCTCTGCGGCGCCTTGCGGACGTCCACCGGCGTACACACCGCCTCGTAGGCCTGCCGGTTCACCCCCACGCGCAGGCGCCGGATGCGGTGCGGGGCCAGTCCCTCTCGCCGCAGCGCCAGCGCCGCGTCGATCGCGCTGTGATTCAGGCGGCAGCAGGGATAGGGCTTGTAGCTCAACCGGACGAACTCGTAGTCCTTCCCGAGGCCGCTGCGCAAGGCCTCCCGGTCGCAGCGGTCGCGCAGATAGACGCGCAGGAAGCCATCCTCGCCCTCGAAGGTCCTGCGCGCGCCCCGTATGCCGCGCCGCGCCAGCTGGACCGACACCAGCGCGGCCTGGGCCGCGAATCCCGGCTGCATGCGTTTGGTGAGCGCGCCGTCGCGCGTGACCTGGTGGTTGCCCGCGACTTGCGAATAGGCAATGCCCAGGGCGTTCGCCGTCTGTTCCGAGTCGAGCCCCAGTATCCGCGAGGCCGCGACGGTGGCGGCGAAGTAGCCGAACAACGGGGTGTAGATGAAGCCGGTCTCGATGATGCTGGCCTGGGTGGCCACGCCCAGCCGGCATATCGTCTCCAGGCCCGCCGCGACGGCGGCGAGGAAGTCCTCGCCGGGGGTCGTGCCGCGCAATGCGGCGGCGGCCAGCGCGGCGGGGACGACCGACACGCCGGCATGCAGCACGGCGGCGTCGTGCGTGTCGTCGTAGTCGCGGGCATGGGCCATCATGCCGTTGACCCATGCCGCCTGGTGGGCGGGAACGCGGTCGCCGAAAACGAGGATGGCCGCCTGCGGCGCGCCGCCCCATTCCGTGGCGAGGGCGCGCACTTCGGCCACGCCTTGCGCGCTCGAGCCGGCGGCGGCGCAGGCCAGGGTGTCGAAGATATTGGCTTGGACCGCCGCGACGGCTTCGGCGGGAAGACGGGAGGCGGACAGCGTGCAGGCGAAGCGGGCGAGGACGGCGGAATAGTCCTCGTCCATGGGGCGCGCCGCGGTTGCCGGTCCGGTTGCCAAGCCCATGGCCGTTCCTAGACCCGATGGGGAAGAGGGATGCGCGTCCGCGCGATGCGGGGCCATCCTATAATTTCGGCAGAGCACGATGCCCGCCCGCGGTGTTCCGACTGCCGTCCGCGGCCCTGTCGTTGGAATGCTCCATGCTTGTCTCCGGCGCGTCGTTACCGCTCGTTCATCGTTGTGGATGCAGTGTAGGAAGCGGCCCGACGCCCGGTCCATGGGTTTTTTCGGGACACGGTGTGCTCGTTTTCCGAACGATCCGCCCCATCCTCGCCGACGCAGGAGGAAAGCCGGGACCATGTTGATCGATCTAGTCCAGCTGCGGACGTTCGTCGCGGTTGCCGAGGAGCAGCACCTCACCCGCGCCGCCGAGCGGCTGCACATCAGCCAGTCCGCGGCCAGCGCCCACGTCCGCACCGTCGAGGAAGTCCTGGGCACCCAGCTTTTCGTGCGCACCAATCGCAGCCTGGAGCTGACGCGCGCGGGCCAGCTGCTGCTGGAGAAGGCCAAGGCCCTGCTCAACGAAGCCGTCCTCTTCGCATCGTTCGCTCGCGAGATTCACGGCAAGACCGAAGGGCACCTGATCGTCGGCGCGGGCAGCGAATCGGCGTCCAGCCGCATCGGCGAGATCGTCGGCGTATTGCGCCAGCGCCATCCGCTGATCAGCGTCGACCTGTATGCGCGGCCTTCTTCCGGCGCGCGGCAGGGGCTCAAGACCGGGGAGCTCGACGTCGGACTGCTGCTCGGGCGTCCATTGGACCCCGGCTTCTGCTATTACGAGATTGCCCGCATCGCTTTCAGGGTGGCCGGGCCCGTGGCCTGGCAGGCCCAGATCGAACGGGCCGGATGGGCGGAACTGGCGGGCATGCCGTGGATTTCCCCGGCGGACGCCGCGATGGCCTATTCGCCGGTCCTGGAGCGGGTGTTCGGAGAGCGGGGGCTGGAGCTCAATACCGTCGCCCGGTTCGACAATGCCACGCTGGGGCGGGCCATGCTGCAGGCGGGCGTGGGCCTGATGCTGATGCGCGAGGAGCACGTCTCCCATGGCCTGCAGGACGGGACGCTTGCCGTGTCTCCGCTGGTGCATTGCGAGCTGCAGCTGCTCATCGCGCACAGGGAGAGCCGGCGGAACGATCCGCTCATCCAGGCTTTCATGGATTCGGCGTCCCAGGTGTGGCCGCGCATGCAGGCCTTGCAGCCTCACGCCACGCATTAGCGTCCGTGTCGCGTCGCTCGCCTTCACGCATTCAGTTGCCGCACGCGCTCCGCGACGAAATCCCGCAGATCGCGCAGCAGCGGCGTGATCTGCCGCCGGCCCGGCACGACCAGGTACAGCGGCGAGTTCTGGGTTGTCCAGTCGGTGCAGAGCGCGCGTAGCCTGCCGGTGCGCAGATCGGCCATCACGTCGAAACCGGCCTTGTAGGCAATGCCCCGGCCGGAGAGGGCCCAGCGCCGCACCACGTCGCCGTCGTTCGAGACGTTGCTGGGGCGCACCCGTACGCTGATCGCTTGCCCGCCCTTGCGCCAGAAGCGCCAGTGGTCGTGCACGTCGTCGCCGAGCATGAAGCACAGGCAATCGTGCCGCACGAGATCGCGCGGCGTTTCCGGCATGCCGCGTCTTTCCAGGTAGTCGGGCGCGGCGCACAGCACCCGGTGATTGGATGCCGCCAGGGGCAGGGCGACCAGGTCGGAGTCCGGCGGCTTGCCGAAGCGGAATGCCGCGTCGACGGGCTCGCTGTAGACGTTCGCGACGCGGTCCGACAGGTGCAGCCTGACGTGGACCTGGGGGTGGCGTTCCTGGAAATCGTCCAGCCAGGGCAACAGCACGTTGCGCCCGAAATCCGAGGGCGCGGCCAGCTTCAGCGTGCCGCGCAATGCCGGCCGGCCCGTCGCCAGTTGCTGGCTGGCCTGCTGCAGCGCGGCCAGTGCCGGCCGGCATTGGGCGAGGAACGCTTCGCCGTCGGGCGTCAGCCGCAGGCTGCGGGTGGACCGCACGAACAACTGGGCCCCGAGTTCCGTTTCGAGGCGCTTGAGCGCGGCGCTGGCCGCGGCGGGGGTCAGGTCCAGCGCCCGCGCCGTCGCCGATAGGCTGCCGCTGTCCGCCGTGCGTACGAAGATGTCCAGGTCCTGGAGGGATTTCATCCCGGTTGTCCCTTTGCCGTTACTGCGCCATTATCAAATATTTTTTGAAAGTCAGTTCAAAGGCCAGGGTGTTTATCAAATTCCCGTGCGAGGGGAAGATAGCTTCCGTTTCGCCGGTTCCGCCACCGTCGGCGGGTTCGCCACGATGAGCGGTCCGTTAGCGTCCCCTTCTTCAACCCAGGAAACGATCATCATGAAAGCCGTTGGCTACGAACGCCCCTTGCCCATCGACCATGCCGAAGCGCTGCTCGACATCACCCTGCCCGAGCCGACGGCCACCGGCCGCGACCTGCTGGTGGAGGTCAAGGCGGTCTCCGTCAATCCGGTCGACACGAAAGTGCGCAAGAGCGCCGCGCCCGCGGACGGCGAGCGTTACAAGGTGCTCGGCTGGGATGCGAGCGGCGTGGTCCGGGCCGTTGGCCCCGATGTCACGCTGTTCAAGCCGGGCGATCGCGTCTGGTATGCCGGTTCGATCGCCCGCGCCGGGACCAACAGCGAGCTGCATCTCGTGGATGAACGCATTGTCGGCCGCGCGCCGCAATCGCTCGATTTTGCGCAGGCCGCCGCGCTGCCGCTGACCACCATCACGGCCTGGGAGATGCTGTTCGATCGCCTGGGCATCGTCCCGGGCAAGGCGCCGACGGAGCGGTCGCTGCTCATCATCGGGGCGGCGGGCGGCGTGGGGTCGATCATGACCCAGCTGGCTGCCCGCCTGACGCCGCTCACCGTCATCGGCACGGCCTCGCGTGCCGAGACCCGGGCCTGGGTGCGCGGGCTGGGAGCGCATCATGTCATCGACCATGGCAAGCCCCTGGGCGAAGAGATGAAGCGCATCGGGTTCGCCCACGTCGACTACGTCGCGAGCCTGACCCATACCGACGCGCACCTGGACCAGATCGTCGACGTCGTTGCTCCGCAAGGCCGTTTCGGCCTGATCGACGATCCCGCCTCGCTCGACGCGACGCGGTTCAAGCGCAAGGCGGTGTCGGTGCATTGGGAGTCGATGTTCACGCGCTCGCTCTATGGCACCGGCGACATGATCGGCCAGCACCGGCTGCTCAATGAAGTGGCGGACCTGGTCGATGCCGGATTGATACGAACGACGCTGAACGAGCGCTTCGGCGCCATCGACGCCGCCAATCTCAGGCGCGCGCATGCGCTGATCGAGTCGGGCACGGCGCGGGGGAAAGTGGTGCTGGAAGGCTGGCGCTGATCGTCAGGATTGCCGCAGGCCGGTGTAGGTCACGATGCCGAGCAGCGTCATTGCGACCGAACCGCCGACGTGGGCGAGTATGGAAGCCGCCAGCCAGCCCAGCCGCTGCTGCTGGATCAGGGCGACCAATTCCGCCGAGAACGTCGAGAACGTGGTCAGTCCGCCGCAGAAGCCGGTGATGATCAGCAGCCGCCAGTGCGGCGGGAGGGCGGGATTGCCGGAGAAGTAGGCAAGCGCGAGGCCGATCACGTAGGCGCCGATGAGGTTCGCGGCGAGGGTGCCGGGCGGCAGCGCTGGAAAAACGGCGTTGAACGCGATCGCCAAGCCCCAGCGGCAGAGCGCGCCGATGGCGGCCCCCACGGCAATGGCGATGATCACGAGCAGCATGCGGCACTCCTTGCCGGACGGCGGCGGTCTTGTTTCAGGAAAGTGGCCCGGTCGGCAAGGTGGAGGGCGCGTGCCTACAGTCCCCGCGGCCGGGATCCGTAGGCATCATCAGCCGCGAGCGCGGCGGTTCGGGGAGGAATGCCATCTCCGGCGAAAAGTTTATACGATGGCATCGCGCAGGCAAAGCCCGCCATGGAGCGCGCCATTCGGCGCTAAGCTATGTCTGGCGCGCATCGTACGCCGGTCTTGCGCGACGGCGCGCCAGCGCATCTTTCCTCCTACCGTTTGCCGACGCCTCTCATCGACATCCCGACATGAACGCCCCCGCCCGCGCCCATCTCCGCCAGCCACCGCCGTGGCCCGCCGAATCCTTTCGCGACCCGCAGGCCGCCGTCCAGCGGCTGGTCGACATCTATGCGCGCAACACGGCTTTCCTTTGCGACAGCTTCCGGGAAGTGGTCGCGACGCAGGCCACGGCTCCGGGCCGCATCCGCGCCTGCTATCCGTTCATACGCATACGCGTGGATACCTACGACGAGGTCGATACCCGCCTGTCGTACGGCCACGTGGCCGAGCCGGGCGTATATCAGACCACCGTGACCCAGCCGGAGCTGTTCCGCTCGTACCTGACCGAACAGATCGGCCAGCTGCTCAAGAACCACGGCGTCGCCGTCGAGATCGGCGAATCCGACGTGCCCATCGCGCTGCACTTCGCGTTCCCCGATGGCACCTATGTCGAGGGCCAGGACATCGAAGCGCTGAAACGGCCATTGCGCGATTTGTTCGACACGCCGGACCTGGCGGTCACCGATGACGCCATCGTCAACGGCACGCGGCCGCACCAGCCCGGCGAGCCGCAGCCGCTGGCTCCCTTCACCGCTCCGCGCATCGACTATTCGCTCCATCGCCTGCAGCACTACACCGCCACCGCCCCGGCGTACTTCCAGAATTTCGTGCTTTTCACCAATTACCAGTTCTACGTGGACGAGTTCTGCCTGCGGGCACGCTCGCTGGTGGCCAAAGGCCTCTACGACGCGCTGGTCGAACCCGGCAATCGCGTGACGCGGGCCGGGGAAGCCGGGCCGACGCCCGCCGCGCCGGTATCGCGGCTGCCGCAGATGCCCGCCTATCACCTGATCCGCGAGGGGCATTCGGGCATCACGCTGGTCAACATCGGCGTCGGCCCGTCCAACGCCAAGACCATTACCGACCATATCGCCGTGCTGCGCCCGCATGCCTGGCTCATGCTGGGCCACTGCGCTGGCCTGCGCGCCTCGCAGCGGCTGGGCGACTACGTGCTGGCGCATGGCTACGTGCGCGAAGACCACGTGCTCGACGGCGACCTGCCGACCTGGGTGCCCATTCCGCCGCTGGCCGAAGTGCAGGTCGCGCTGGAGCATGCGGTCGAGGAAGTGGCGGGGCTGTCCGGCTGGGACCTCAAGCGCATCATGCGCACCGGCACGGTGGCCACCATCGATAACCGCAACTGGGAGCTGCGCGAACACCTGGAGCCGGTGCAGCGGTTCTCGCAGTCGCGCGCCATCGCCCTCGACATGGAATCGGCCACCATTGCCGCCAACGGTTTCCGGTTCCGGGTGCCATACGGGACCCTCTTGTGCGTGTCCGACAAACCGCTGCACGGCGAGCTGAAACTGCCCGGCATGGCCAGCGCGTTCTATCGCCGGCAGGTCGGGCAGCACCTGGACATCGGGCTGCGGGCGCTCGAGATACTCAGCAAGATGCCGCCCGAGCGGCTGCATTCCAGGAAGCTGCGCAGCTTCCTGGAGACCGCGTTCCAGTAGCCTTGCCGCCTGCCTCGCGGTAGCATGCGCACCATCGGCCATTGGTGGAGAGGCAGCGCGTGGCTAACCGGGGGCGGCGTCACGATACGAGGCGGTGGTTGAGGCGGCTGCCGGTATTGGCGGCCGCGGCGTTGCCGGTATTGGTGGCGGTGCCTTTCGTCTATATGCAGGCGAAGAGCCTGGCGCGCCACGACGCCCGTGGGGCCGCCGAGGTAGTAATGCGCCAGGCCGATGCCATGTTCGGCGAGGCCGACCGGCTGGCCGCCGAAATGGCCTCCCAGGCCGGCAAGTCCTGCGCCGACGCCGGCGCCGTGCTGCACGAAGCGGCTTTCCAGCCGTATTTCCGGGCCGTCGTGCTGGTGCGCGACAAAGTCCTCTACTGTTCCTCCGTCACGGGCGCATTCGCGTTGCCGCTCGAACAATTGCTGCCGGGGGACCCGGTCCCGGCGGGACGGTCCTTTCGTTTCGCCGCGGGCACGCCCATGGTGCCCAGGCGTCCCGCCGTGATGGCGATACGCCTGGACGAGGCCGGCAACGGCGCCATCGTCACCGTGGACGGCCGCTACCTGAGGGATCTGCTGGATTCGGTAGGCGGCAGCGGCCGCTACCGGATCGGGATCGAGTCGAACGACGGCAGGCACGGCCTCGCAGGCCGGAAGACGGGCGTCCCGTCCCCCGGGGCGTCCTTCGTGCAGGAAGTGGTTTCGGCCGACTATCCGTTCCGGGTGCGGTCCCAGGCGGACGCCGCCTTGCTCGCCGAGTACAGGAAGCGCCTGGCGGGCAGCTACGCGCCCTTCGTCGTCCTGCTTGCCCTCTTGTTCGGTTATCTGTGCCGCCATTTCCTGAAGTACCAGTTTTCGCTGGCGGCAGGTATCCGGCGCGGCATGCGTCGGGGCGAGTTCCAGGTCCACTACCAGCCGGTCATCGACCTGCGCGATGGATCGTGCGCGGGCGCCGAGGCGCTGATGCGGTGGTTCCGGCCGGGCCTGGGGCCAGTGCGGCCCGACATCGTCGACGACGTGGCCCGCCTGCGGCAGGTCGTCGGGTCGGGCGCCGCCGATTTCGTGCTCGAGATTACCGAGCGGGAGCCCTTGCCTCCCATCGACCAGGTCTACGAGAACATGGGCGTGCTCAATGCCAGCGGCGTCAAGCTGGCGATCGACGACTTCGGCACCGGCCACAGCTCGCTTGCCTATCTCGAGAAGTTTCCCGTCGATTACCTGAAGATAGACCGCGGCTTCGTATCCGCCATCGGCACGGACGCGGTCAATGCCTCGGTCCTCGAAATGATCATCGGGCTGGCTGCGCGGCTGGACGTGGAACTGACCGCGGAAGGCGTGGAGACGCGCGAGCAGCTCGACTATCTTGCCGCCAAGGGCGTGCACTACGCGCAGGGCTTCCTGTATGCCAAGCCCATGCCCATCGAGCAGCTCCAGGCATGGGTGCGCGAGCATCGCGGCCGCCTGCCCGCCGGGGGGGCCGCCACGGATAGCGTGCCGGCCGTGGCCTGAGGCCGTCGCGGGCGCAGGCACCTGGCGGTCAGGCCTGCAGCTTCTCCGCCGCCATGTCCCAGACCTGCTGGCCGAGGGGATGGCGCTGTTCCTCGATGATGTGCGCCATCAGTCCCGCGGTGCGGCCGATCAGGGTCAGCGCCTTGCCTTGCTCGGGCGTCAGGCCCATGTCCAGCGTGATCGCGCCTTTGGCGCCCGTGGCGTTGAGTGGGATCTTGCGACCCGTGGCACGGCTGGCCGCGGCCGCCAGTTCCACCGCGAAGCGGCAATAGGTGCCGTAGTAGCCGCAGTCGCGCGCGATCTCGAACATTTTTTCGCACCGGGGGTCGCCGTCCACGTGGACGGGGTGGCCGACGCCGGGAATCTTGCGCTTGGCCGCACGGGTCTCGTGCACGCAGCGTTCGGCGGCTTCCCGCAGTTGCGCGTCGGTCCAGTGCTCCTGCGCCGGCAGCGCGTCGCGCAGAAAGCGCGCGCTGTACTCGATGACGCCGAGGAAGCGGCTGCCCGCGCCCAGCAGGCCGGCGGCCAGCGCGCCCTGCATGGCCTCTGGCGCGCCGTGCAGCGTCAGCCGTGCGGACAGCGCACTGGGCGTGAGTCCGTGGTCGGTGGCGCTGACCAGGAACAGGTTGAGCATGCGCTTGAGCCGGGCGTCGGGAAATTTGCCCAGCAGCTCCAGCGCCATCACGTCGATGAAGTCGCGCTGGTCGAACAGGTCGTGCACGAGGTCGTAGCCCCGGACGGTAATGCGGTGGGCGTCGCCGCCGCCGATTTCGCTGCGTGTCATGTCGGATTCTTTCCTCAATGGATGACGCCGTCGAGCGCGACGGCGCCTTGGCCTTGCTCGAGCACCAGCAAGGGATTGATTTCCAGCGCCTGGGCGCCGTCGCCGAGCGACAGGAATAGTGCGGCCGTCTTCTCGATCGCATCGATCAGTGCCGCCCGGTCCAAGGCCGGTCGGCCGCGGTGCGCGGCGAGCAGCCTGGCTACCCGGGTCTCGTCCACCATGGCCTCGATGGCGCGGCGGTCGGCCGGCAGACGGCATCGCGCGACGTCGGCCATGATCTCTACCGCCACGCCCCCCGCGCCGAAGGACAGCATGGGACCGAACACGGCATCGCGGTGCACGCCCACCAGGGTTTCGATACCGCCGCGCACCATCTCGGCGACGAGCACGCCGCGCAGCACGGAGGCGCCGACGCCGTGCGCGACGGCGGCCGTCATGATGGCCTCGAAGGCCCGCTCGACAGCTGTCTCGTCGGCAAGGTCCAGTACCACGCCGCCGACGTCGCTCTTGTGCTGCACCCCGTCGGCGATCAGCTTCAGCGCGACCGGAAAGCCTATCTCGCGCGCGGCGATCGCGGCTTCGCGCGCGGTGGCTGCGACAGCCTCCCGCGGGATGCGCAGGCCGTGCCGCGCGAACAGCGCCTTGGCCTGTGCCTCGTTCCAGGGGCCGGATACCGGCGGCACGGACGGCGCCGCCACGGGCAGGCGAGCGAGTTCCGCGTGCGGCGCGCGCAGGTACGCGTCGCAGCGGGCCATGGCTTGCATGGCGTTGCGCAGGCTGTAGATCGGCGGGAACCCTTGCTCGATCAGCAGATCGTGAGCCGGGCCGCGGCGACTGCTCATCCAGACCGGCACGAACGGAATGGGCGCGTGGCGCGCGATATCCATCAGGTTGCGGACCGAGATTTCGGTGGTGGCCGCGTAGTTGGACGTGATCGGATAGACGACCGCGTCGATGCCCGGGTCGGCGAACAGCGGTTCCAGGCAGCGGCGCGCCAGCGCGGTGTCGGTCAGGGCCTTGGTGGTCAGGTCCACGGGGTTGGTCAGTGCCGCGTACGACGGCGCATGCCGGGCCATGGTCTCGATGGTGGCGGCGGACAGCTCGGCCATTTCCAGGCCGGCGGCGCCGATCATGTCGGCCGCCAGCACGCCGGCGCCGCCGGACGACGAATAGACGCAGATGCGCCGGAACGGTTTGCCGCCGGCGCGCGCGAGCAGGCCGGCGACATCCAGCATTTCATCCAGGTCGTTGACGCGGATTACGCCGTATTGCCTGAAGACGGCCTCGTTGACGGCGTCTTCGCCGGCCAGCGATGCCGTATGGGATTGCGCCGCTTGCGCGCCGAAGGCGGAGCGGCCGACCTTGAGCACCGCCACCGGCTTGCCGGCCCGGTGCGCCGCCTGGACCGCGGCGATGAAGCGCGTGCCGTCCTTGATGCCTTCCATGACCACGCAGATCGCGCGCACGTCCTCCTGGCCGGCCAGCCAGGCAATGAAGTCGGCGCTGTCGAGATCGACCTCGTTGCCCGTGGAAAACCATCGGCCGAAATGCACGCCGCGGTCGCTGCCCTGCATGAGCGAGCGGCCCAGGCCGCCGCCTTGCGTCACCAGCGCCAGGGGGCCGCCCCGGCCGTCGTTGCGGAACTCCGTCGAGAAGGTCAGGCCCAGGCGCGGGGCGAGAGAAGTCAGCCCCGCGCAGTTGGGGCCGTAGATGCGCATGCCCGAGGCGCGGGCGAGTTCGCGCATCGCCTGCTCCGTCGCCTTGCCTTGCTCGCCGGCCTCGGCGAACCCCCCGGTGAAGACCACCGCCGTGCCGACGCCGCGCGCCGCGCAGCGTTGCAGCGCCTCCATGGTGCCATCGGCGGGCACCAGCAGCAGGGCGACGTCGATGGCGTCGGCGGGCACGCTGTCGATGTCGAGGTAGAGCGGATGGCCCTTGAGCTCCCCGCCGCGCGGATTCACCAGGTAAACGGTGCCTTGGAAATCGGAATGCTCGAGGACGTTCTCCACGGTCGTATGACCCAGGGAGCCCGGCGTGGCGGACGCGCCGACGATCATGATGGAGCGTGGCGCCATCAGGCGGTCGAGATCGGCGAATCGGAGGAAGGAAGGGGAGGCGGCCATTGTCATGCCTGGCCCTCGCGCAGCTTCATCAGCGTGACCCAGGCGCTTTCCATGACGGTCTCCCCGCGCTGGTTCAGCACCGTGCGGTCGAGGGTCACCCTTCCGGTGCCGGGACGGCTCCGCGACAATCGTTTGTCGCCCACGGACAGGGCCACGTGGATGGTGTCGCCGATCAGCACCGGCTTGCGCCAGCGGCACGACAGTTCGGTCAGCGCCAGGCGGGACTTGTCCATCAGCCGGTACACCGGCATGCGCGTCGTCAGGCCGGAGGCGATGGCCAGCGTCAGCAGGCCGTGCGCGGCGCGTTGGCCGAAAGGATGCTGCGCGGCATGGACGGCGTCGGTGTGCAGGGCGTTGTAGTCGCCCGAGAGCCCGGCGAAATTGACCACGTCGGCCTCGGTGACGGTACGGCGCGGGCTGAGCCATTGCGCGCCCGGCTCCAGGTCTTCGTAATAGAGCGCGGCTTGCAGGTATTGTTCGATGTCCATGGATGGTTCCTCAGGAACGGCCACCGGTGACGTGGAGCGTCTCGCCGGTGATGAAGCCGGCCAGGGACGAAGCCAGGAAGGCGACGGCGGCCGCCACGTCTTCCGGATCGCCCAGGCGGGCCACCGGCGTATTCTGTCTGGCGCGTTCGGTCAGCGTGTCGTAGTCGGCGCGTTGCCGCATGCGCGGCGTCGAGATCACGCCCGGCGCCACGGCATTGGCGGTAATGCCGAATTTGCCCGATTCCAGCGCCAGCGACCGGGTGAACCCGATCAGGCCGGCCTTGGCCGCCGAGTAGTTGGTCTGGCCGGGGTTGCCGCGATGCGCCCGCGAGGCGATGTTGATGATGCGGCCGAATCTGCCTTGCATCATGCCGGGCAGCACCGCGCGCGAGCAGTGGAACGCGCCCTGCAACGTAACGTCGAGGACGGCATGCCAGTCTTCTTCCTTCATTTTGGTCAGGTAGGCGTCACGCGCGAAGCCGGCGTTGTTGACCAGGATGTCGATGCGGCCGAACCGGGCTTGCGCCTCGCCTACCGCGGCGCCGACTTCCTCGCGCGACGTGACGTCGGCGCGGCAGCCCTGCACGCGGGCGCCCGCTCCCTCGAGCAGTGCCACCGCCTGGGAGATGGCTTCCTCGTTGGCGTCGCAGATGACGATGTTGGCCTGTTCCTGGGCCAGGCGCTGGGCTATGGCCAGCCCCAGCGTGCCGGCACCGCCGGTGATGAAGGCAGTGCGGTCCTTGATTCCGAGATCCATGATTCGTGGTGTGAGTAGATGAAGAGTGTCCCAGGCGGGGGCGATGGTCAGTCGATGCGGATCTTCGCCCGCTCGATCAGTTCCTTGGCGGCCTTCCGTTCCTTCTCGAGGAAGACGGCGAAGTCGTCGGGCGAGCTGCCGACCAGCGGCGTGTTGATGGAGGCGAAGCGCTCCTGCACGACCGGGTCCTTGAGCGTGTCGCGGAAGGCGGCGGCCAGCTTGTCGATGATGGGGCGCGGCGTCCCCGCCGGCGCGACCACGGCCTGCCACGTGGTGACCGAGAAGCCGGGTACTCCCGCTTCGGCCACGGTCGGCACGTTGGGCAGGTCTTCCACCCGCTTGGGGCCGGTCAGGGCCAGCGCGCGCAAGGTGCCGCTCTTGATGTGAGGATTGGTGGTCGAGCGGCTATCGGCCATGAAATCCAGCCGGCCGGCCAGCAGGTCCTGGATCGCCGGCCCGCTGCCCTTGTAAGGCACGTGCGTCATCGACGCGCCCAGCGCGATGGACAGCGAGGCTCCGGCAATGTGCATGGAGCTGCCGTTGCCCGCCGAGCCGTAGTTCAGCGGCGTGCCGCGTTTGGCGGCGGCGATCAGGTCGCCCATGGTCTTGTAAGGCGAGTCCTTGGGCACCACCACGACCAGCGGCGAGTCAGTCAATTGCGTGACGGGAGTGAAGGCCTTGGCCGGATCGAGCTTGTTGCCCGCATACAGGTATTGATTGACGGCCAGCGGACCGACGTTGGCCCACAGTATGGTGTAGCCGTCCGGCGCGGCCGCGGCCACCGTGTCGTTGGCGATGTTGCCGTTCGCGCCCGGCTTGTATTCGGGCACCACGGGCTGGCCCAGCCGTTTCGACAATTCGTCCTGGACCATCCGGAACGCGATGTCGGACGCTCCGCCCGGCGCGAAGCCGATCACTACCCGTATGGGCTTGGCCGGATAGTCGGCCACGGCCGGGGCGGCCACCGCCATGGCGGCGCCGAGCAAGAGGATCCGATGAAAGCGTGTCATGCCTGTCTCCTTATAGGAATGGGTTGAAGACCGCCCAGGGCGGCCGTCAGAGCGAGGTGTCGTACTTGACGTTCTTGAGCTGCGTGTTCTCGAGGATGGCTTCCAGTCCGCGCTCCTTGCCGATGCCGGAATGCTTGTAGCCGCCGAACGGCGCATCGACCGAGGTCCTCACGCCGGTATTGATCGCCACGCTGCCCGATTCGAGGCGCCTCGCCATGCGCAGCGCCCGCCCGCCGTCGCGGGTGAACACGATGGCGGCCAGCCCGTAGCGCGTATCGTTGGCGATGCGCAGCGCCTCGTCCTCGTCCTTGAAGCCGATCAGCGACTGGACCGGGCCGAAGATCTCTTCCTGCGAGGTCTGCATGCCGTTGTCGGCGGTGACCAGCAGGGTGGGCGCCACATAGAAGCCGCGCGCCGTTTCCGGACGGGACGAGAGATCGACGCATGCGCGCGGCGTTGCGCCTTCGCTGTGCGCGATGTCCAGGTAACGGCGTACCCGGTCGGCCTGGGCGCGGCTGACCAGCGGGCCCATCTGGGTTTCGGGGTTGGCCGGATCGCCTACGCGTATCGCGGCCAGTCGGGCCTCGAGTTTCTCCTGGAACGCGTCGCGTAGAGTGTCCTGCACCAGCAGGCGGGTGCAGGCGATGCAGACCTGGCCCGAATTCTTGACGATGTCGGCGGCCGCCACGCCGACGGCCGCGTCCACGGCGGCATCGTCGAACACGATGAGCGGCGACTTGCCGCCCAGCTCGAGCGTGACGCGCTTGACGTCGGCCGCCGCGGCCGCCTGGATGGCGGCTCCCGTGGCCGTGCCGCCCGTGAACGAGACGCGGGCCACGCCCGGATGGCGGACCAGCGTCTCGCCCACGGTGGCGCCCGGACCGTTGACGACGTTGACCACGCCTTCGGGGAATCCCGCTTCGGCGAACAGCGCCGCCAGCGCCAAGGTGGACAGCGGCGTGACTTCGGACGGCTTGATCACCACCGTGTTGCCGGCGGCCAGCGCGGGCGCCAGCTTGTGCAGCGTCAGGGTCATGGGATAGTTCCACGGCATGACCAGGGCGCAGACGCCCAGCGGCTCGCGCAGCGTGAAATTCAATACGCTGGCGCTGTTGAGCAGCGGAATGGTGTCGCCGCGCACCGCGGGGATGATGCCGGCGAAGTATTCGAGCGACGCCGGCATGGCAGACAGCGATTCGCGCGAGTGCGTGATGGGCTTGCCGACGTTGCGCGTTTCTATCCAGGCCAGCTTCTCGACCTCGCGCTCGAACAGCGTCGCCAGCCGCCGGAGCAGACGCGCCCGTTCGCGCGGCGTCGTGTCGCGCCAGTGCGCTTCATAGGCGCGTCGCGCGGCCCGGACCGCCGCGTCGACATCGTGGACGGTGGCGGCGTGGACCTGCGCGAGCACTTCGCCGGTGGCCGGATCGTAGGTGGGGAAGAGGGTGCCCTCGCCGCCGGTCTGCCAGCGGCCGTCGATCAGCATGCGATAGGGTTGGTCGTCGATGTATTCCATGAATGACTCAGGAGCTCAGGGAAGTGTCGGGGCATGAAGACCGCGGCTGCGCGCGGCGATTGCCAGGTAGAGGCGCGCTGTCGCGTCGCGGTCGAGCGGGCGCGGGTTGAGCCGCGTCGATGGACTTTGCAGCGCGCGATCGGCCAGGGCGAGCGCGTCGGCGTCTTCCAGCGCGACCGGAGGCAGGCGCTCCGGCAGCCCACCCAGCGAGCGCATGCCGCGGACCGCTTCGAGCAACCGGCGAGCGGCCTCGGCATCGCCATCGGCAGGGCCGGCCAGTCCGCCCAGGCGCGCAGCCCGCGCATAGTGGCCCTGGGCGGTTTCCATCGTGTATTCGGCGATCGGGTCCAGGATGGCGGCCAGCACTTCGGCGTGGGCCAGGTCCACCCGATCCTCCAGCGGCGTGCACAGGCCATGGACCGCGTCCACCCGTTTCATCCCTATGGCGATGCCCGCGAGGTAGCTGGCCATCAGCATGGCGGCGCGCGCCTCCAGGTCGTCCGGCGCCGCCAGCACTCGCGGATAGGCATGCAGGGCGCGTGCGAGCGCGGCCGCGGCCAGCGCCTCGCCCACGGGGGCCTCGCAGGTATTGACCAGCGCACCCATGGCGTGCAGCACCGCGTCGAAACCGCCTGCCGCCGTGGCGTGGCGGGGAAGGCCGAGCGTGAGTTCGGGCACCAGCGCCACCGCACTCGGGCGGCTGCGCGCGCTGCGGAACATCAGCTTGCGGCCTTGTTCGTCCTTGACGAGGGCCGCGGTGCTGCTTTCGCTGCCGGTACCGGCAGTCGTCGGAATAGCCAGGAAGCGGGGATCCGTGGGGCACGGCAGGCCGGCCATCCAGGCATTGTCGGGTGCGAGCAGTTCGACAGGATCGCCATGGCCGCCGAACACGGTGGCGTAGGCAACCTTGGCCGTGTCGATCGCGCTGCCGCCGCCCACCGCGACCAGCGCATCGCATGCGCCGGCCCGAATGGCCCCCGCCGCGGCGCGGACGTCGGCCAGACCGGGGTTGGGACGCACGCCGTCATGGACCGCGGCGATCCGGCATCCGGCGCGCGCCGCCGCCTGCTCCAGCTGCGCGGCGGCCAGCGGCCAGACGCACGGGTCGGCGACGACCGCGACGCGCCGCGTCCCGCGCAGCACGTGCGCGACGAAAGACCACACGCCAGGACCGTGCCCGCAATGGCCGGGCCACAGGATGGTCGATCCGTGTGCAGCCGGGGAAAGTGATGGCGGCGCGCTTGCGCTCAACGTGCGTCTCCTTTATAATTTGCACTGCGAATTAATAATTCGCTAAACGGATTCAGCTTAGCGGCAAGCACTGGCCGCCGTCAATGCCTGGAGAACGCATGGCAGAGGTCCCCGATCGTCCTGAACCCGAAGATCGCCAGTTCGTCGTGGCGTTGGCGCGCGGGCTGGAAATCCTGCGCTGCTTCGATGCGGAGCACCGCCTGCTCGGCACGACCGAGATCGCGGCGCGCACCGGCCTGCCCCAGCCGACCGTCTGGAGGCTGTCCCACACGCTGCAGAAGCTGGGCTATCTGGTCATGGTGCCGGGTGCCGAGAAACTGCGGCTCGGGCCGGCGGCGGTGGCCCTGGGCGGTGCCGCGCTGGCGGGACAAGAGTCGCTCGACCTCGTCCGGCCGCGCATGCAGGAGCTTGCCGATCGCTATCATTCGGCCGTTGCGCTGGGCCGCCGCGACGGCGACAGCATCGTCTACTTGCTGCGCTGCCAGGGCGATTCGCCGCTATTGATGAATTTGCGGGTAGGCTCGCGCATCCCGCTGTATCGCAGCGCCATCGGCTGGGCGTACCTGGCCTCGGCCGCGGCCGGCGACCGCGACCAAGCGCAGCAGGAGGCGGGGGCGCCCGGCCCCGAGGCCTTGCAGGCGTTTCGCGACGCGATGGAGCTTTACGACGAACGCGGCTTCGTCATCCATTGCCGGCCCCAGCACCACGTCAACACGGTCGCCACGGCCATCGTCGTGCAGGGCAACGACCGCTACGTCATCAGTTGCGGAGGCCCGGCGTCGGCCTTGCCCGTAGAGTTCATCCTGGATGAGGTCGGTCCCGAGCTGGTCAAGCTCGCCGCCGAGCTCCAGCCCATCTTCTTGCTTGGCAGGCGCTACGCATGAATTCCTCATTTGCTTCTCCGGCTCCGGCCCTGGATACGCCCATCACGCGTCTGTTCGGCATCCGCTATCCGGTGCTGCTCGGCGGCATGATGTGGCTGTCCGATGCCTCGCTCGTTGCCGCGGCCGTCAATGCCGGGGCCATGGGATTCATCACCGCGCGCTCATCGGCCGATGCCGCGGCATTTCGCGATCAATTGCAGAAATGCCGGGCGCTCACGGGCGGCAGGCCTTACGGCGTCAACCTGACGCTGTCGCGCCGCCAGGGCGCCAACGATGGGGTGATCGACATGCTGCGTGTCGCCCTGGACGAAGGCGTCCGTCATTTCGAAACCGCCGGCCTGCCGCCTGCTCCGCTGTTGCCCGCGTTGCGCGAGGCCGGAGCGGTCGTTATCCACAAATGCGCCCACATCCGCCACGCAGTCTCGGCCGAACGCATGGGCGTGGATGCCGTCGCGCTGGTCGGCATGGAGGAAGGCGGACACCCCGGCGCAAACCAGTTGCCGACTTTCGTCAACGGCGCGTTCGCGCTCGACAGGCTCTCCATTCCGCTGGCGCTGGGCGGCGGCATCGGCCATGGCCGGCAGATCGCGGCGGCATTGGCGATGGGTGCAGACGCCGTGGTCATGGGAAGCCGCTTCACCACCGCTGCCGAGACCCCGGCGCATCCCGCCTACAAGCAACGCGTGGTCGAGGCGGACGAGCATTGTTCGCGCGCGGTGCTGTCGAGCCTGGGCGATACCTGGCGCGTGCTCGACAACGAGAATGCGCGCCGGGTGGCGCAGTTGGAAAGCGAAGGCGCGCGCACCTACGAGGCCTTTGGCGAGCTCATCCGCGGCCATCGCGCGCGCGACTACGCCTATGCCCGCGGCCTGCACGAGGAAGGCATGCTTTCGCTGGGACCGGCCGCCGGTTTTTCCCAATCGATCGAACCGTTCGCGCAGACGCTGCAGGCGCTGATGAAGCAGTGCCGGGATGCCTTGCTTCGGGGGGGGCGGCTGGCCGGTATGGGAGCCTGAGGCTGGCTCCTGACCGCTCCGCGGCCACGGGTGGAATGGGCGGTGAGCTAAGATCTCCCATCCCCCGGTTCTTTTCCGTTCCAGCATGTCCCTGCTCCAGCGCGTCTTTCCCGCCTTGTCCGAGCCCACGATGCGGCGCTACCTCATGGGGCAGGGCGTGTCGGTGCTGGGCAGCTGGACACAGAACATCACGCTCAACCTCGTCGTCTACCATCTGTCGGGGTCCGCCGCCGTGCTGGCCCTGCTCAACTTCCTCCTCTATGGCCCGCAACTGGTCGTGGCGCCCCTGGCCGGCGCTCGGATCAACTCGGCCAATGCGCGCCGCGCGACGCTCGCGGTCCTCTACACGTCGATGGCGGTCGCCTGTTCGCTCGCGCTGCTGTCGTTGCTGCACATTCTCGTCCTGCCCATCATTCTTGCGCTGGCGCTGTGCGCCGGCATCCTGAACGCGATCGAGTCGCCGGCCCGGCAGGTGCTGCTGCTCACGGGGCTGGAGGATCCGGCCCTGCTGCCCAACGCCATCGCCATGAACACCATGGTCTACAACGTCGGCCGAATGGTGGGCCCCAGCCTGGCCGCCATCATCTATCCCCTGTTCGGGCAGTCCGCGGCCTTCCTGACCTATGCCGGCGCGCTGCTCTTCATGGCGTGGTGCGTGCGCTCCATGCCGCGGCGCGCCGGCCCGGCCCAGGCCTCCATGCCGGAGCGGTCCGGGCTGCGCAATGCCCTGGTGTACGTGCTGGACGACCGCTTTACCGCGAAGTACCTCTCCATCCTGGCCTGCATGGGGCTGCTGGCCGGCAGCTACCAGACTCTGGTGCCGCTGCTGGCGGACCACGTCTACCACGACGCGGCCAAGTACACGGGCATATTCTTCGCCTGCGCCGGCATGGGGTCGCTCACAGCCGCCGTGGTGCTGTCTTCCTCCATCGCCGCGCGCACCGCCGACCTGCTTCGGGTGGCGCCGTGGTCTGCCTGCGTCGCCCTGGCCCTGCTGTCGACCACCTGGAGCGGCATCGTGAGCGCGGCTGCCTTCGTGCTGCTGGGCTTCAGCCTGACCTTTGCGGCCACCTCCACCAACGCCACGATCCAGCGCCGCTGCCCGGAATCCGTGCGGGGCGCGCTGGTCGGCCTCTATGGCATGGCCTACAACGGGACGATGCCCTTCGGCTACCTGCTGGTGGGGTCATTTTCCGAGGCCTTCGCCGTGACCGGCGCCTTCGGTACCATGGCGGCGGTGCTGGCCGCCTGCGTGGGGTTGGTGACCTTGCTGTATTGGCGCAAGACCTGAAGGCGCCGTTCAATAACCGGATTTGGCGGGGATCGCCATTCCTTTTACGACCAGCGGCGTATCTCGCCGGGGGTAGAATCCATACCGCTTCGTGCCCATTCGCTTTTCCATGCGCGTCCTTCACATATTCAAGATCTATTTCCCCGATGCCTACGGGGGGATCGAACAGGCCATCCACAGTATCGCCGCCGGCGGTGCCGCGCATGGCATCGAAAGCCGCGTCCTGACGCTGTCGCCCCGGGGCCGGAGAGTCGACACGGATGCCACGGGCTATGCCATCCACCGCTATCCGAGAAATCTGAATGTCGCCTCTACCGGCATGTCGTTGCAGTTTCTCACGCATTTCCGGAGGGAGGCCGAGTGGGCCGACCTCCTGCATTTCCATTTTCCGTGGCCATTCGGCGACCTGGCGTATTTGCTGTCGGGCGTGGCCACGCCGGCGGTCCTGACCTACCATTCGGACATCATCAAGCAAGACCAGCTCCTTAAGCTCTACAAGCCCTTGCGAGACCGCCATCTGGCGCGGATGAAACGGATCGTCGCCACCTCGCCCAACTACGTGAAAAGCAGCGAGGTGCTGCAGCGCTGGCGCGACAAGGTCGATGTCATTCCCTGCGGCATTGCGGCCAGGGGGCCAAGGGACCCGGAGTCCCTGTGGCGCTGGCGCCAGCGCCTGGGCGAGCGTTTCTTTGCCTTTCTCGGCGTGCCCAGGTACTACAAGGGGCTCGACTTCCTGCTGCAGGCACAGGTCGGGCGCGACTATCCGCTCGCATTGATCGGTGACGGCGAGGAGCGGGCCGCGCTGGAGGCGCAGGCGCGCCGGCTCGGGCTGAAGAACGTGCATTTCCTCGGCGTGCTCGACGACGAGGAGAAGACCGACGTGCTGGCGGCCGCAAGCGGTTTCGTCTTTCCTTCCCACGTCCGCACCGAGGCATTCGGACTGGCGCTGGCTGAGGCGGCGCAGCAGGGCTTGCCCATGATCTCGTGCGAAATCGGCACCGGCACGAGTTTCGTCAACCTGCATGAAGAAACCGGCCTTGTCGTGCCGCCGCGCGACCCGCAGGCATTGGGGCTGGCCCTGGACCGATTCTGGAACGATCCCGAACAGGCCAGGCAATGGGGCGCGAATGCCCGCCGCCGCTATCTCGAGCTTTTTACCGAAGACGCCATGGTGCGCGGCTACGTCAGGTGCTACGGGGACGTCCTCGGATAGGACCTCCGCCTCGAGAGGCGCCTTAGAGCAGGCTTCGGTACACCGCCGCCGTGGCCGCCGCGGTTCGTTCGAGAGAGAACAGGCGTGCCTGCGCGACCCCCCTGGCTATGCACTGGCGCCGGATATCGGGTGAGCGGACCAGGTCTCGCATGGCGGCGGCGATTTCCCCCGCATCCAGCGGATCCACCAGCAACGCGGCATCGCCCGCAACCTCCGGCAGCGAAGCCAGGTTCGATGTGACCACCGGCGTGCCGCTCGCGAAGGCCTCCAGCACAGGCAGGCCGAAACCCTCGTGCAGGGAAGGGAACACCAGCGCGGCGGCGTGCCGGTAAAGAGCACGTACGTCGCCATCGTCGTCGATGTCATCGAGCCACAGGACGCCGTCGTCGCGCATGGCGCGCATGCGGGCGATCGTGCCGGCGCTGCGCCACCCCGGCCGGCCGACGATCAACAACCGATGTTCCCGCCGGAGCGGGGAAGGCAATTGCCGGTAGGCATCCAGCAGGCGGTCCACGTTCTTGCGCGGCTGCAGCGTGCCCACGAACAGGAAATAGCCGGCGCGCAAGTGCAGCCGCTCAGCCAGGCGTCGGAAGCGTATCCCGGCGTCGCCTTCGTCAAACCAGGTCGCCTCGATGCCGTTCGGCACGACGTGGATCTTCCTTTCATCCACGCCGAAGTAGCGCACCAGCTCCTCAACTGCGGCATGCGAGATGGCGATATAGGCGTCGCCCAGCGCGCCCGCGCGCCGCAGCAGCCGGTTGCGCAGCCAGCGCAGGCGCGGGGAGGCCCACTCCGGATGGCTCAGCGGCGCGGCATCGTGCAGCGTGATGACGCTGGGGCAACTCGTGCGTAGCGCCATGTGATCCGTGCAGTGGAAAACGTCCACCGGCATGGAGAGCGGGGCCAGTATGCCCAACATCTGGCCCGCAGTCGTGATTCCGTAGGAATGCGGCAGGTACCGGCCATGCCGCAGCGGCGCCCGCGCGCGCCCGGCATCCGGCCAGGCGTATCCCACCGGCATGCAGCCGTAGCGGGGAAGGCCGCCGATCAACGCCGCCGTATACGTCCCGATACCGTCCCTGTGGGGCCGCAGCGCAGGTTCGGCCTTGGTGGACGAGATGCCCACCTTGATGGTGGTTGTCGTGTCCGTTGACGGCGCGGGGCGATCTGTCATGCTGCGTGGAATCCGTAGGGCCAGCGCGCAGTATAGTCAAGCGGCACGGTAGGCACGGGGATTGCTGGCGTCGTTCACCGGCCCAGAGGAGATAGACATGCCGTCCCATTCCAGACGTGACCGAAACGAACCGGCTCCGGGTACGGCGCCGGAGCGTCCCGCGCCGGCCGGGCTTCCCGAAGCCTCGGTCGAGCAGACGGGAAACGAGGATCCGGGCAGCGAGCTCACCGAATTGCAGTCGCCCGAACCGCCGGCCAGCACTCCTCGGGGAAGCGGCCCCGGCGGACAGCCGGCGGACCGCCCGGGCGGGCGCCCGCGGAGGTGACGAGCCGGACCCGGGAGGCACGAAGCTTGCGACACATGATCCGTACGCTTTTTGGAGATCCGCATGACACGCGAGCAGACTTCCCCCAAACCCTCGTCTGGCGACAAGCCAGCCACCGGCAAGCCGGAGACGCCCAAGCGCGAACGCACGATCGGTAATCATCCGGTCGATCCCAACAGCATGCCGGCCCGGATCGGCCTGCCAGTGGGGGTGGATCGCGAGACGGCCGCCGACCCGGGCAAGCAGACGCCGGACGCGCCCAAGACCGACAATCGCAGTTGATCAGCCCGGCGCCGGATCGGTCGGCAGCCACAGCTTGAACGTCGTGCCCGACTCCGATGAGGTGACGCTGAGCGTCCCCCGGTGGGCGGCCGCGATCTGGCGGGCGATGTACAGCCCCAGCCCGAGGCCGGTGCGGCGTTTTTCGGCGCCGTACCGGGGGCCGCGCATGAGAGGATCGAAGATCTGGTGCCGCATGTGGGCCGGGATGGGCGGGCCGTCATTGTGGACCTCGGCCACTACTCCCCGCTCGACGCAGCGCACACGGAGCGAGACGGGCCGGTCGGGATAGCCGTGCTGGACGGCGTTGCTCAGCAAGTTCACCAGCAATTGCGCGAGGCGGTTGGCATCCCAGCGGCCGGTCAGGTCGCCCGCGCAGTCGAGCACGAATTCCTGGTTCGGATTAACCGTCCGGATCTCATCCACGGCCCGATTGCATACGTCTTCCAGATCGGTGCGGGCAACGGTCAGGGGCAGAGTGCTTCCGAGCCGCGTGCGGGCGAAGTCCAGCAGGTCGTCGATCATGCGCTGCATCCGCGCGCCGCTGTGCTCGATGCGGGCCGCGGCCTTCAGGCATTTCTCCGGAAGTTCCTTGGAATGCAGGAGCAACTGCGCCGACATGGCGATGGCTCCCAGCGGGGTCCGCAGGTCATGGGCCAGTATGCCGACGAAAAGGTCGCGCGCCCGCTCCAGGCCGGCCGAATAGCGGGCGATGGATTCCTTCAGCGCCTGGTCCAGCGCCTCGTTGAACCGCACCAGGTCCTGGCAGGCGTCCCCCTCCATGACATCCACTTCGCGCCCCCACCGGCTCACCACGTTGGCGCGCAGGGCGCAATATTCGGAAACCATTTCGGTCAGGGTGAATCCGGCGCGCAGGCGATTGCGGGCATGGACCCGCGCCTGGCGCGCGGTCCCGCCGGTCGCGTTGGAAGTGCAGGCGTCCGGGCCACCCAGGTTGTCGACCTCGGCGCGCAGATCGGCGGCCAATTGCCGCAACAGCGATCGGGCCGACGTCTGCAGCGCCTGCTCGGATACCGCCGTGCGCCGGAGATCGAGCTGGCGGGCGAAGTTCGTCCAGTCGCTCATGAGCAAGTCCAGATTCGCGTCGATGAAATCGGCCAATCTCATAGCCCCTCCGGCGTATGCGGCCATGCGGACGCTTCGCGGGACATCGGCCACGAGCCGTGCCGGCGAGGCGGGACGGCGGGATGCGCCAGGCCATTCGCGCTGGCGCGATCCGCCGCCGCATTGTAGTCCCTACGCCTGGCTCGCGACCGGATGAGAAAGACCGGTTACAACATGCGAGGCCGGCCGATCGGCCGGCCCGAAGTAGCGTTGCCTGAAATAGGCGAGTGTGCGGGCCAGGCCCTCCTCCAGCGAGGTGGCCGGCTGCCAGCCCAGCATGCGCTGCGCCAGTCCGATGTCCGGGCACCGGCGCACCGGATCGTCCTGGGGCAGGGGGCGATGAACGATCTCCGGCGCCGTGCCGGCCAGGCTCCGGATCTTCTCGGCGATCTCGAGCATGGTGGTCTCGTGCGTATTGCCCAGGTTCACCGGTCCCGTGAAATCGTCGGGGCTGTTCATCAGCCGGATCAGTCCGTCCACCAGGTCGTCGACATAGCAGAAAGAGCGTGTCTGGCTGCCATCCCCATACACCGTCAGCGGTTCGCCCGCGAGGGCTTGCATGGCGAGATTGGAAACCACCCGGCCATCGTCGGGCCGCATGTGAGGGCCATAGGTGTTGAAGATCCGCGCGATCTTCACCTTCAGCCCGTATTGCCGGTGATAGTCCGCGAACAGGGTTTCGGCGCAGCGCTTGCCCTCGTCGTAGCATGCCCGCACGCCATTGGGATTGACGTGGCCCCAGTAATCCTCGCGCTGGGGATGCATGTCGGGATCGCCGTATACCTCGCTCGTGGACGCCTGCAGGATCCGCGCGTCCAGCCGCTTGGCCAGGCCCAGCATGTTGATCGACCCGTGCACGCAGGTCTTGGTGGTCTGCACCGGATCGTGCTGGTAATGCACCGGCGAGGCGGGGCAGGCGAGATTGTAGATCTCGTCGGCTTCCACGTAGAGGGGAAAGGTGATGTCGTGACGCAGCAGTTCGAAGGCCGGATGACCGATCAGGTGCGCGATGTTGGCCTTGGTTCCCGTGTAGAAATTGTCGACGCACAGCACCTCGTGGCCGGCCTCGATCAAGCGGGTGCACAGGTGCGACCCCAGGAAGCCGGCGCCCCCGGTGACGACGATGCGTCGTGGCAGACGGATACTCATGATTGCACCTCCGCGGGTTCTGCCGCAGCCGGGCTGGCGGCGCCGACGGCCTCGTCCAGGACAGCGGTCCAGTCGCGCACGAACCGGTCGATGCCGAAGCGCTGCAAGGCGCGCAGGCGGGCTTCCTGTCCCCAGGCGCGAGCCAGCTCGGGATCGGCCAGCAGCTCGTGCATGACGTCGGCCAGATGGTCGATCCGCGTGTCGACATAGCCGTTCGCGCCGCTTTCGATCACCGTGCTCATTTCCGTGGTCGCGAGGCCCACCACCGGCACGCCGGCCATCATGGCCTCGATCACGGCCAACCCAAGGCTGGTGTAGCGGATGGGATTGAAGAAGAATCGGTAGCGCGCCATGAGCGCGGGCAGCTCCAGATTCGGTACCTCGCCGATGCCGCCCAGCGATTCGGCGTCCATCCCGGCCAGATCGAGCGGCACGCGCGTGCGCAGGGCGTCGAAAACATCGGCGCCGAGACGCCGGCCGCGTCGCCGCAGGTGGTTGACCACGACGATGCCGCGCGGAGTCGTGCCCTGGTACTCCACGTCGGGCGGCAGCCGCACGCCATGCTCGACGACGCGCGTGGGCGTGCAGCCGCTGTCCCACATGAGGGCATTGAACGGCGTGACATGGACCAGGGTGCCTCGCGGCTCCTGGAACCAGTGGACGGTGTTGGTGGGATGCTGCTGCGGAGGATCGTGTTCGAGATAGATTTGCGGCAACTGGCGTTGCGCCGCCGACAGCAGCTCGGTGCGGTCTTCCAGGTAGGCCTGCTTGGACTGGTACAGCACGCAGTCGAAGCGCTGGTCGCGCACGCGATCGGCGGGAATTTCGCGGACGTTGCGCCCCCAGGGCAGGCCGGGACCCAGGGGCGCATAGCCGGGACCGCCGCCCGGCCGCACGACGACGTAGAAGTCATGCGGAACGTGAGTCAGGTAGTAGAGATAGTTGCCGTGTACGTGCCAGGTCAGAATGCGCAACCGGCGTCCGGGGGTTTCAGGCATAGCTGGGCTCCTTGCAAAGCATGCGTTCGGCTTGGCGGATAACGTCCGAGGTCTTGACTCCCAGCGCGCAGGGATGACCGATCGGGCACGCCGGGTGGGCGCAAGGCCGGCAGGCGACGTCGTGCCAGAGGACCACGTGCTTCGAGCGGTCGGCGGGCGCCCATCGATGCACGTCGCTGCCGCTGGCGATCACCACGCTGGGAGTGCGCATTGCCGCCGCCACGTGCGAGACGCCGGTGTCGTTGCAGACCAGCAGGCGGCTGCGCTCGAGCAGCGCGGCCAGGACGCCCAGGCCGGTGCGTCCGGCCAGGTCGCACAGCGGCTCGCTTGCCAGGTCGGCCACCTTGCGCGTCAGCGGACGTTCTTCGTCGCTGCCGGTCAAGGCCACGTCGAAGCCGGCGTGGACGAGGACGGACGCCACCGCGGCATAGCGCTCCGCTGGCCACCGGCGCGAGGCGAGCCGCGCGCCGGGATGCACGAGGACCGTGCGGCCGGGGCGCAATCCTGCTTCCCGTGCGAGGGCGAATGCGGCCTCGCGGTCGCCGTCGGCGAGCGGAAATTCGAGCCGGGCGTCGCCGCACGGCACGTCCAGGAATCGCATGAGCGCCAGATAGCGTTCGACTTCGGGCAGATGGTCCGGCCATGGCAGCCACCAGGCGTCGGCCTCGGCCCCCGTGACCGGTCCTGGCTGGAAACCGGCGACGCGTGCCGCCCCCAGCCTGCGCACGATGTCGTTCGTGATGGCGCCGCTGCCATGCAGTTGCAGCGCGACGTCGAAGCGCTGGGATCGCGCCCAGTCGTAGAACGCCGGCAGCGCTTCCTCGCGAGCGGCCTGTTCGGGCATGCCTGTCGTACCCGGAAACGGCGCCAGTGCGTCGAGGTACCGGCTGAAGCGCTGCTGGAACGACGCGGCGCCGGGCAGCCCGATCAAGGTGATGTGGGCGCGCGGGAAGCGTGCGCGCAATGCGCGCAGGGCGGGAACCGAACACAGAAGGTCGCCTAGTTGCAACGCCCTGAACACGGCGATGCGGGCAGGCTCCGGGTGCCAGAGCGGGTGGAGCGCGGAGGGGGCGGTCATAGGAACCTCGCCTTGAAGTGCCAGGCGCCTCGCAGGCGCCAGAACAGGGACAAGGGGGGGATCAGGATGGAAGTCACCAGCATTTCGGCGACATGCGAAGGGGCGTGCGACGCGCCCCGCAACCGCGCGGCGCAGAACTGCAGCGTCAGCGCCGCCCAGACGGCAAGCCCCGTCCAGGCCAGCCATGGCACGCCCGCGACGGCCCCGGCGACGGCGACCGCGGCGCCGGCGACGATGGCGAAGTAGTTCCATGGCGGCCGGCGCCGTATCCGCTGGCGATACAGCGAAGGATGCTTCTTGTAGAGCAATGCGTCGAAGAAGACCTTGCGCTGCTGCCTGACGCTGATCCCCGGCGGCGCGGGGCGCACTGGATGCAGGACGACCGCGTCTTCCGCCCGGGCGATGCGATAGCCCCGCGCCAGAAGCATGAACTGCAGGTCCGAATCTTCTCGCCACGCCAGCGTGAAGCGTTCGTCGAAACCGCCGACGGCAAGAAGCGCGCTCTTGCGGACCAGGCAGTTGGCGGTGGCGAATTCGGCTTGTTCCAGGCCGCCGGTATCCCGTTCGTGATCACGCGGCCTGTCGGGCAGCGGCACGCGTATCCGGCCGACGACGGCGGCAACGTCGTCGGCCATGGCGGCCAGTCCTCGCGACAGCCAGGAGGGCGTCGGCACGGTATCGTCGTCGGTAAAGGCAATAACGGGCGCGCGCGCGCTTTCCCATCCGCGGTTGCGCGCGCCCGAAGGCCCCTGGGTGCCCACCGCTTCCAGATAGCGCACCGCCAGTCCGCGCCGCTCCTGTTCCTTGGCGAGCGCCTCCACCACCCGGCGCGTATCCGCATCGGGGCCGTCGTCCACCACCAGCAGCTCGAAGCTCGCCGGGTCGAGATCCTGCGAGGCGATCGCCTGCAGGCAGCGCTGCAGCATCCGTGGCCGGCGGTAAGTGGGAACCACCACCGACACCCGCAGGAGGCCGGCGGCGCTCACGCCGACTTCTCCAGCAGGAACGAGCCGATGGCGAGCGCGTCCAGCGGCGACGTCCAGAAGCATTCGATCGCATCGCGAGGCGTGCATACGACAGGTTCGCCGCGCGTGTTGAACGACGTGTTCACCAGTACCGGCACGCCGGTGCGACGTTCGAACGCCGCCAGCAGGTCGTAGTAGAGCGGATGCTGGGCGCGCCGCACGGTCTGCACGCGGGCGGTGCCGTCCGTATGGCGGACGGCAGGTATGCGCGCGGCCTTGTCCTCCAGCACGTCGAAGACGAACAGCATGAACGGCGCGACGATGGGGCCGGGCCGGCCGGTGGCGAACCAGTCGCGCGCGCGTTCCTCCATGACCACCGGCGCGACCGGGCGGAAATCTTCCCGGTCCTTGATTTCGTTGAGGCGGGCCTGCATGCCGGGGTCGATGGGAGAGGCCAGGATGGAACGCGCGCCGAGCGCCCGCGGACCGAATTCCATGCGTCCCTGGAACCATCCGACGATCTTGTCCTGGGCAAGCAATTCCGCGGTGGCCTCGGCAATGTCGTCCGGCTTGCGATAGGAGAGCTTGGAGCGTTGCAGGAAAGCCTCGATCTCCTTGTCATCGAATTCCGGACCAAGGAAAGCGTGGTCCATGGCCCATCGCCGGCCCTCGCCGGCTCGCTGCTGGCTGTCCACCCAGAGCGCGGCGCCCAGCGAGGTGCCGGAGTCCCCGGCCGCGGGTTGCACCCACACCTGGCTGAACGGCCCGTTTTCGCGCAGCCGCGCGTTCATGACGCAATTGAGCGCCACGCCGCCGGCCATGCACAGGTTGGGCGATCCGGTTTCCCGGTGCAGCCAGCGCGCCATGCGCTCGACTGTCTGCTCGAGGGCGAATTGCAGCGAACGGGCGAGGTCGTAGTGGCGTTCCTCGAGCGGTCCGCCGCGCCGCCGTGGCGGACCGAACCGTTCGGCGAGCGCAAGCGGGGAAACCGTGTAGTCGCCGTCGTCGCCCACGCGCATGATTTCTTCGAAGAAGTCGACGTAGCGTGGTTGGCCGAACGACGCCAGCGCCATGACCTTGTATTCGTCAGAGGAATGCAGGAAACCCAGGTAACGCGTGACCTCCTCGTACAGCAGGCCCAGCGAATGCGGCAGGTTGACCTGCTTGATGCGCCGGTATCGCCCCTGCGCGTAATGGCCGTAGCTGGTGGTGGCGCTCTCGCCGCGTCCGTCCATGGTCAATACCGCCGCCTCGTCGAACGGCGCTGCCAGGAAGGCGCTGGCCTCGTGGGCGAGGTGATGCTCGACGAAGTGCCAGCGCCGGATGATGTCGGCCGCGGTGGCGCCGCGCAGCCGCTCCTGGAGGTGGTGGGGCGCGCCGTCGGCAAGTTGCCGCGGCGCGTTCACCACATACGAGAGGAACAGCGGATCCCAGGGCGAGGACGTGGCGGTAGGGCTGCTGCTGCGCGAGGGCTCCAGCGGCAGCACGATGTGGCCTTCCGGAGCTTGTTCCTGCAACAGCAGGCTCGGGTCGTAGGAATAGGCGAAATGATCGACCTGGCCGATGTCGATTCCCGCATGGGCAAGACAGTAGTCGATCGCATGGAACGGCAACTGCCAGGTCGTGAACGGCAGCGGGCGCTTGCCGTGCTTGACGTGGGTGAAGCGCTCTTCTTCCGCTGCCGCCAGCACCACGCCATCGCGTACGAGGGTGGCGGAACAGTCGTGGTAAACGGCATTGATTCCCAATGTGTACATGGACAGCTCCTCGATGTGGGGCTCAGGCGGCGGCCCGCCGGCTCGTGGGGGATGCGGGCAGCGGCATGCGGCGGCGCATGTCCAGCAGCTCCTGTGCGGCCCGCACGGCCCTTTCCGGCTCGACTCCGGCCAGGCAGGCATGGTGGCCTTCCGGGCACACGCTGCGATAGCAGTACTTGCACGGCACGTCATGGCTGAGCAGGCGGTGTTCGATCCCCCAGGGCGCGTGCTGGGGATTGGTCAGCGCATAGAGATCGGCCACCGGCGTGCCGACCGCGGCGGCGATGTGGACCGGTCCGCTGTTGTTCGAGACCAGGACCGCCGCTTCGGCAAGCAGTGCGCCCAGCTCGCCCAGCGAGAGTTCGCCCGCGGTATTGATCGCCCGGTGTCCCGACAGTGTGTCCACATGTTCGACCAGCGCCCGCTCGCCGCTGCCGCCGGTAAGCACGACGGGGGCGGTGGCGGCCAGCTGCCGGACGACCTGCGCGAACAGTTCGGGGGGGTAGCGCCGGGATGGCGCGCTGGCGCCGGCATGCACAACGATGCAGGAACCGAGGTCCCTGACGCCCCGCCGAGCCAGTTTCTCTTGCACGGCCCGGCGATCCCGCGGCTGCACCGCGAACTCCAGCGTCTCGGTCGGCGCACGCGCACCGACCGAGGCCACCAGGTCCAGCTGGCGCCGGGCCTCGTGGCGGCCGCCGTCCATGGGCGCGTCGTCCTTGATCCAGTGGGTAAGGAGGCGATAGGGGTTCTCGCGGGAGTGGGCCAGAATGCGCGGGATGCCCGCCAGCATGCACATCAGGGCGGCGGGCAGCGCGCTCTGGCTGTAGACCGTGAAAATGGCTGCCGCGTCGTAGCGGCCTGCTCGCAGCCGTTCGATCATCGCCAGATCGGGACCCGGGTCGGGCCCGCGATGATTCTTCACCCAGGGCGCCTCGTAGGCGATGACCTCATCCACGCTGGGCAGATGCGGGGCAAGCAGCGCGCCCGCGCCCGAGCACAGCAGGGTGATGCGCCGCCCTGGCCGCGACAGCTTCAGCGCACGCAGGGCGGGAGTCGTCATCAACACGTCGCCCAGGTTGTCCAGCCGCACGCAAAGAACATTGGACGCGCCGGACCAATCGAGAGCGCTCGCTGCTGTTGCCTCCTGTCGCTGCGCATTCTCCCCGAGGGAGGGAACGCGCCCTTCGGGCGGCCGAGCGGGCGCGTTCATGCGACCTCCCTGGCGCGCAGCGCCACCGCCACGAGCGTGGCGGCCTGCTCGAAGCCGTCGACGATGTAGTCCGGCTCGCGGTGCGGGCCGCGCACCCATTCGGTCTCGTGGCCGTTGTTCAGCAAGACGGTGCGGCAGCCTGCGCGGCTGCCCGCTTCCACGTCGTCGAGGATGTCGCCGATGAACCACGAGCGTTCCAGGTCCAGGTCGTGCTCGCGGGCGGCCTGGCGCAACAGTCCCGGCTGCGGCTTGCGGCAGGTGCACGGCAAGGCGTAGGCGCGGCGTACGCCCCTGGCCAGGTGCGGACAGTAGTAGAAGCCGTTCAGGTGCGCATGGGCTGTCTCGAACATGCGGGCGAGCTGGAGGTGCACGCCGATCAGCGCATCTTCCTCGAACAGGCCCAGGGCGACGCCCGGCTGGTTGGTGATGACGAACATCGGCGCCCTGGTGCCGGCAAGGCGCCGCAATCCAGCCTCCACGCCGGCCTCGAAGCGCATGCGTTTCGGGTCCACGTTATAGGCTTCGTTCACCAGCAGGGTGCCGTCCTTGTCCAGGAAAATGGCAGGTTTCAGGGCCATGATGTTTCTCGCATCGGCAGCACCATGACCTCCGGAATCACGGTCTCTTCGGGCTGCATCAGCACGAAGCGCACGGTGCGGGCGACATTGCCGGGGTCCTGCAGGGTGTTTACGTCGATGTCGGCGAAGCGATCGAGCAGGAACGGCGTGCGCATGCCGCCTGCGACGACCGCGGAGACCTTGATCCCGTGGGGCCTCAGTTCGGCATGCAGCGCATGCGAGAGCCCCAGCAGGCCCCACTTGGTGGCGTGGTAGACCGCGGCGTTGGGCCATGCGCGCTTGGAAGCCGTCGAGGCGATGTTGACGATGTGTCCGTGACCCCGCTCCTTCATGTAGGCGCATGCGTACTTGGAGACCAGGAACGGTCCGGTCAGGTTGGTCCGCAGGATGCGGTCCCAGTCCGCCAGCCCCAGTTCCTCGATGGGGACGGTCAGGTCGATGGCCGCGTTGTTGACCACGGCATCGAGATGGCCGAAGCGGGAGATTGCCCGGTCCACCGCGGCCCGCACGTCGCTTTCGTTGCCGACGTCAAAGCCTATGGCGTCGGTGTGCGCGCCGATGCGGCGCGCCGTGGCATGGGCCGCCTGTTCGTCGATGTCGCCGACCAGCACGTGCGCGCCATCGGCTGCCAGCTCCTGGCAGATGGCAGCGCCCAGGCCGCGGCCTCCTCCCGTAACCAATATCGTCTTGCCTGCCATGCTGGCGGGTGCTCTGGATGTCATGCGGTTCTCCTTTGTGTGCTACTTGGCGGCGAGCGCTTCTTCGGCCGTGCGCTCGTAGTGGCTGCGCCGGGAAGCCATCGCCGGTTGGGCCAGGCCCGCATAGGCCCGCAACATGTCGCGGGCGACGCCGCTCCAGGTGAACATCTTCTGCGCGCGGCGCAGGCCATTGCGGCCCAGGCGCTGCGCGGTCTGTGCGTGCGTGGCGAGATAGGCCAGGCGGTCGGCCAGGGCTTCGGGATCGCGCGGCGGCACCAGATAGCCGGTCTTGCCGTCCACCACCGTCGAGCGTATGCCCCCCAACGCCGCGCCTATGACGGGACGCGCGCAGGCCATGGCCTCCACGGGCGTAATGCCGAACGGCTCGTACCAGGGCGTCGTCACGAATACGTCGCAGGCTCCATAGAACAGCGAGAGCTGCTCGCGGTCGCGCCGTCCGCAGAATTCGACCGTGTCGGCTACCCCGGCCTGCGCGGCGATATCGCGGAGCCTGCCCAGCTCCGGCGTGGAGAGGTCGTCGGGCTTGGATGCGTCGCCGCCCACGACGTAGAGCTTGGCATCCACGCCGTGGCGGCGGCGCAAGACGCCGAGTGCCTGGATCACGTTGTCCACGCCCTTGCGCGGTACCATGCGGCCCAGTTGCAGCACGGAGAAGCGTTCGGGATCCCATCCAAGCGCCAGCCGCGCCGCGGTCTTGTCCATGGGCGTGAATTCCTGCGCGTCGAAGCCGCACGGAATGATGTCGATCTTGGCGGGGTCGGCGCCGTAGTGCTCGACCAGGTCCTCCAGGTCCTGGGGGCATTCGGCGATCAGTTTCTCGGCACGGCGCACCAGTTCGAGCTCGATGGCGTAGCGTTCGGCCGGAAAGCGGTCGGCGCTGCCCTGGTGCTGGCGCCGCACGCGGTCGAGCGCGTGGAAGGTCATGACCAGCGGCACGCCGAACTCGCGCGTCGCGGGCAGGCAGGCCAGCCCCGACATGAAGAAATTGGCGTGGACGATGTCGTAGATCGGCCAGTTGTTGCGGAAGTAGTTCAGCAGGAACTCGCCGAACTGCCCCATGTAGGGCAGCAGCGATTCCTTGGGAATGGGCCGTGCGGGACCGGCCGGCACGTGGATGACGCGTATGCCCGGCTGCCAGGCAAGGGTCCTGGGTTGCGAAGGGTCGTCCTGGCGCGTGAAGACGTCGACCCGGTGGCCCTGGGCGGCGAGTTCCCGCGCCAGGTTGGCGACGTAGATGTTCTGTCCTCCGCTGTCCACGCTGCCAGGCGGGGCGAGCGGAGACGCGTGTTCACTGACGAGGGCGATGGTGCGCATGGTGAGATCCCTTTTGTTGATCAGCACAACAACTGGGATCCGATCCGCATCTTCTGTTCCCGGTTCGAGAACCGCTTCTCGGTTGTGCAGCGCATCCTATTGGCCAGTAACGCTTACACAACCGTGAACTTCTTGCCACCCCATTACAGCGTCAGGCCGCGGGTCTCGGTTTGGGCTCGTCCTTTGACGATGGCCTTGAGGCAGGCCGCCACGGTCATCGCGAAAGCCTCGTCGTACCAAGGATGTGCGCCGCTGGACGCCACGACGTAACCGTCGAGGCACGCCGTCCCCCATAGGGTCGAGTCGTTTTTCTGCAGAAGTTGCGGGTATGCGGTCTGGACGAGGTGGCTGTCCAGGCCCGTGCGCCAGCTCAAGTAGGCCTTGCCGCGCGCGAACGCCGCATAGTCGGCATCCCAGTGCTGCGGGTCGCCCACGGCGTACTCGTAGAGGATGGCTTCTTCGAACTGGTCGCGGGCGGGAGAACTGGCGGGATCCATGATCACGAGGTAGAGAAACCCGCTTTCGCCCACCCGCTCCTTGTCCTGCATCGCGGCTTCGATCAGAGGCAAGGCCATGCGGACAGCCTGGGCGGCGGCCTGCCTGTCGGCATAGAAGCTCGGCGCGGATATCGTCGGTGACGAGGCGAGGAAGGGATTGGTGTTCATAGGCGCTCCTGTTCGAAAATCGATGACGCGGGATCATGCGGCCGGACCGGCGGTAGGCGGCTGGTCGGAGGACCGGGGCCGGCGGGCATCGCGGGCCAGCGTCGCCACGGTGGCGGCCAGCTCGGCGGGTTCCACCGGCTTGCCCAGGTGGACCTGGAAGCCGGCCAGCAGCGCGCGCATGCGGTCCATGGGCTGGGTCCGTCCGGTCAGGGCCACGGCCGGCATGAGATCCGGAAGCGCCGTCGACCGGCGCGATTCCATGCTGCGTATTTCCTGCAGCACCTGGTGGCCGTCCTCCTCGCCCAGCGAAAGGTCGCACAGCAGCACGTCGGGCCATTGCTCCGAAGGGGTGCGGTCCAGGTATTCGAGGGCGGCCTTGCCCGAGTTCATCGGCAGCACTTGCGCCTGGTAGGTCTCCAGTACCGCGCCGATCTGCTCCAGAACATCGGCCTGGTCGTCGATCACCATGACCCGTATGCCGGCCAGCGACACCGCGGAACCGCCCGCGCGGTCATGTCCCGCCGGGACTTCCGAGGCGACGGCGCGCAGCGGCAGGCTCAGGACGCGGGTTTCGCCCCTGCCCGTGGACGGCACGCGGGTGAGCAGCTTGCCGCCCTGTCCTTCGACCAGCGCCCTGATGTGCATGGGATCGAAGACCGTCGAGCCGTCGCCCAAGAGAGGAGCCGGCGTGGCGCCGTGTTCCATCGCCACAATGGCTTCGTCGTCGCGTCCGTCGGTAATGGACAGCAGCGCGTTGCCCTCGACCGCGTCCAGCCGGAGTTCCATGCGCCCGCCTGGCGGGCTGACCGCGATGGCGTTCATGCAGAGCTCGGATACCACCTGTTGCAGGGTACTGGGATCGCCGGTGACCCGGTATGCCTGCGAGCCCATGAAGGTGTAGAGCTCGATGGAGCGCTCTTCGATGAGCGGCCGCAGGCCATCGAGCACGCCGGCTACCAGCGCCACCATGTTGACCGGTTGCTTGCTGAGCTTGCGGCTGGTGCGCTCCAGCTCGCTCTGCTTGAGCTGCAGGTTCCACATCTGGGCGTACATGCCCTGGCTGGCAAGCAGCGATTCGTGGGTGCCGCGTTCGACGATGCGGCCCTGGTCAAGCACCAGGATCTCGTCGGCGTCCACGACGGTGGAAAGCCGGTGCGCAATGATGAGGGTGGTCCGGTCGCGCGACAGTTGCGCCAGCTCGGCCTGGATCGCGCGTTCGGCCAGCGTGTCGAGCGCGGAGGTGGCTTCGTCGAAGATGAGAATGGGCGGGTTCTTCAGGATCGCCCGCGCGATGGCGATGCGCTGGCGTTCGCCCCCCGAGAGCTTGACTCCGCGCTCGCCCACCATCGTCTCGTATTGGGCGGGCAAGGCGTTGATGAACTCATGGATGCGCGCGGCGCGGGCCGCCTCGATGATCTCCGCCATCGGGGCGCCCGGACGGCCGTAGGCGATGTTGTAGGCGACGGTTTCGTTGAACAGCGCGGTGTCCTGGGGCACCATGCCGATGTTCGCGCGCAGGCTTTTCTGGTCGACGGCGCTCAGGGCCTGTCCGTCGATGGTGATGCGGCCGTCGTCGGGGTCGTAGAAGCGGAACAGCAGGCGAGCCAGCGTGGATTTGCCCGAGCCGCTGCCGCCGACGACGGCGACCGTCGCGCCCGGAGCGATGCGGAAATCCACGTCCCATAGGATCTGCCGGCCCGGCTCGTAGCTGAAATCGACCGATTCGAACCGGACCTCGCCGCGCGACAGGTCCAGCGGCGCCATCGCGTGCCTTTCGTCTATCTCCGGCGGCGTGTCGAGCAGCGAGAACAGCCGTTCGGCGTTGATGACCGCGTCCTTGGACTGGCGGAAGATCATCCCCAGCGTGTTGAGCGGCAGGCTGATCTGGATGATGTAGGCATTGACCAGAACCAGGCTGCCCACCGTCATCTGGCCCAGCACCACTTCGCGTCCCGCCAGCAGCATGACCGCCGCGACGCCCATGGCGATGATGGCGCTTTGCCCCACGTGCAGGACGGACAACGCCTGCTGGTTGGCCACGCCGGCCTCGCGCCATCGCTGCAGCAGCTTGCGGAACCGCACCAGCTCGTAGTGCTCGTTGGTGTAGAACTTCACGGTTTCGTAGTTGAGCAGGGTGTCGACGAGCCGGCCGCTGGTGGCCGAGTCGGCGGCGTTCATCGCTCGCTGCAGCGCCGCCCGCCGCTCCGTCAGGGCGAAGGTGAAAATGCCATAGCCGAGCAGCGCCAGCACGACGATGACGGTGAACCAGATGTCATAGCCGACCGCCAGCACGCCGGCCACGACCGCGATCTCGAATATCGTGGGAACCACGGTGAACAGCGTGGTGCCGAGCAGGAAAGTCAAGCCAGCGGCGCCGCGTTCCACGTCGCGCGCCAGCGAACCGGTCTGCCGCGTGACGTGGAAGCGTGGACCGAGCTTATGCAGGTGCGCGAACGTCCGCTCGTTGAAGTCCGCCACGACCTTGTGCAGGACCGGGGAGAACACCACGTCGCGCAGCTCGTTGAACAGCGTCCCGAGAAAGCGCAGCAAGGCGTAGGCGAGGAGCAGGAACACGGGGACCACCAGCGCGCTCGTTGGCTCGCCCAGTTCGTCCACGATGACCTTCAGCACCATCGGCACGGCCACCATGACCAGCTTGGCGAGAATGAGCAGCCCCAGGGCCGTGAACACGCGCCGACGGGCCTCCCATATGGGCGGGCCCAGCGTGCGTGCGAGTTGTCGGCTGATGGGCATGGCGCCCTGGTCTCTGGCCATAGGCCGCAAGCTCCTCGGCGGCGCGGGGAAGGCGCCGGTGCGCGGCCCACAGCAATATGCGTACCCGGGAGGCGATCGTTGCCGGTCCCGAGAGCCTAGCGTTCGGGCGAGGAGGGCGCGGACCGGTGACGCGGCAGCGGGGCCGGCCCGGCCCCCGGCGCAGCGCCTTCTCGCAGCATTCGGCGCATGGCCGCCACGTCGGGCGGAACCACTCGCCGCTGGAGCAGGATCCAGGGCAGGCCGCGCAGTACCGCGAGCGCCAGTGCGCCCGGGTTTTCCTTGCCGCGAACCTCGCGCATGACGCGCGCGGTCTCGCGGCAGGCCTCGGCCAGCGGCAGGCGCAGCCAGGCGGTCCAGATCTCGTTGCGGGCCAGCAGCCTCCGTCGCCCCGGCGCATCGCGCCGGGGCGACGGATAGTGCCGCGTCACGATTTCCGGACAGTAGGCGATGCGCCATCCCGCCGTCACCAGGTCCAGCGCCATCAAGGCTTCTTCGGCGCCGATGAAGAACGCCGGGTGATAGCCGCCCGTCTCCAGGAAGGCGCAGACGCGCATGATCGTGGCGCCGGCGAGGAATCCGAGCAGCGCCTTGCCCGGCAAGCCCTGCGAGGGAAGAGGGCTGCTGGCCATGCGTTCGCACGCAGGATCGGGCCGCGCTTCCTCGCCCACCCGGACCTGCGCGCAAATGGCGGCCAGATCGGGATGGCGGTCCAGGATGTCGGCCGCGCGATCCAGCGCATGGGGCTGCCAGCAGGTATCGTCGTCGCAGAACGCGACGTAGGGCGTGCGCGCCCACCTCACGCCCAGGTTGCGGCCGGCAGCGCCGAGGTTGCGGCCCGCGGCGATCACGTGAATGTCCGGCCACGCTGTGCGCAGGGCATGCGGCGTGCCGTCCGCACTGCCGTTGTCCACGACGCAAAGCCGGACTCGATCGGGCAGTTCGCGCAGCTGCCGCACCGTGCGCAGGACTTCCTCGCACCTGTCGTGAGTCAGGACCACGATGGTGACGCGTGCGTCAGCGGGGTTCATACGCTTCCAGCTTCCAGTATCGCTCGGGCAGCCCGGTATCCTCGTAGCCTCCCTCGCCGAAGGCACGCAATTGGCTCGCGTACCAGCGGACGGCGCGTTCCTTGGCCGGCGAGCGCGAGGCCGGCCCGGCGACCGGCGTCAACAGCAAGCCCGCCTGCAACAGCGCGGCCAGCCGCTTCTGCACGAGTCCCGCGTGGCGCCGGTACAGCGCGTCTTCGTAGAACAGCCAGGCGAGCGAGCCATGATCCCGATACAGCTGCATGCAGGCCGCGTGGGCGAGGAGATGGTCGGAGTGGAACAACCCCAGTGGGACCGCGACCGTGCCTCCCCGCAGCCGGCCGAAGACCGGAGCCAGATGAGCGGCCACGTCTTCCGGCAGGTAGTTGCCGCCGTACTGGGCATCCATCAGATCCAGCCATATCGGCTCCGCGCCCAGTTCGGCCAGTGCGCGGGCATCCTCTTCCCGCCGCGTGCGCACGGCTTCGTCGGCGCTCAGGAAACCGCAGCGCCGGTCCCAGTCGGTGAGCGGGACGTCGTCGGGGCAGCCGGCGAACAGCGTGACCACCTGGCCGCGGTCCGCAAGGTCGAGCAGGGCGCCGCAGCTGAAGACGCCATCGTCCAGGTGAGGCGACACGACGGTCAGCAGGTCTACGGCATCGAGCGATTTCATCGGACATGGTCATGGGGACGATGGGCCCTTACCTTGCCACTGTTCGCCTGGCACAGGTGTAACGATGTTGCGCGGCGACCGGGGAATGGATCTTGCTGTGCGCATGGCGTTTCTCTCGGGAGCAAGACCATGAATCTAGCCGTCATCGGCGCGGGCTATGTAGGCCTGGTCACCGCGGCCTGCCTGGCCGACGTGGGCAACAAGGTGTATTGCGTAGACAGCGACCCTGCCAAGCTGCACCTGCTGCGCGGCGGCCACCTGCCTATCTATGAGCCGGGTCTCGACACGCTGGTCGCGCGCAACACGTCGGCCGGCCGCCTCGTGTTCACCGACGACCTGGCGCTTGCCGTGGCCGACGCCGACGCGGCCTTCGTCGCGGTCGGCACGCCGCCGCGCGAAGACGGCGCCGCGGACCTGGGCCATGTGCTGCAGGCGGCCCTGGAGGTGGCGCGCGTCGCTGCGCGCGACATGCTGGTGGTAATCAAGTCCACCGTGCCGGTGGGCACCTGCGATCGCGTCCGCGAGGTGATGGACGCCGAGCTGGCTCGCCGTGGGGCGCCCTACGAACTGCTGGTCGCCTCCAATCCCGAGTTCCTGAAGGAAGGACACGCCATCGACGACTTCCAGCGGCCGGACCGCATCGTCATCGGCACCTCAGACGAACACGCCTGCGCGCTGCTGCGCGCGCTGTACGCTCCCTACAACCGCAATCGCGACCGGCTCATCTGCATGGACGTTCGCTCGGCGGAGTTCACCAAATATGCGTCCAATGCGATGCTGGCCGCCCGGATATCGCTCATGAACGAACTGGCGGGCCTGGCCGAACGTGTCGACGCCGACATCGAGGCGGTGCGGCGCGGAACGGGCGCGGATCCCCGCATCGGCTACGACTTCCTGTACGCCGGCGCGGGCTATGGCGGCTCGTGCCTGCCCAAGGACGTGCGCGCACTGGTCCGGCTGGCCGAGGAGTACGGCGCGCCGGCCGACATACTGAACAGCGTGCAGGCGGTCAACATGAGGCAGCGGGCCGTGCTCTACGAGAAGCTCGAGCGTTTTTTCCACGGGCGGCTGGCGGGGCGCACCATCGCGGTCTGGGGGCTGGCCTTCAAGCCCGCCACCGACGACATACGAGAGGCGCCCGCCATCGACTTGATCGGCCGCCTGCTTCGGGCCGGGGCGCTCGTGCGGGGCTACGATCCCGTGGCCGCCGCCAATGCGCTGCGCGCGCTGCGCCACGATGGCTTTTCGATCGCGGATGACGCCTATTCCGCCTGCGACGGCGCCGACGCGCTGGTCGTCATGACCGAGTGGCGGGAATTCAAGTCGCCGGATTTCCGCGGCCTGGCGCAGGCCCTGCGGGCGCGCGCCGTGTTCGACGCGCGCAATATCTACGATCCCGGATACGTGGAGGCATGCGGATTGCGCTACGAAGGCGTCGGGCGCACCGGGTCTTCCTCGGTGCGCCGTCCGGCGGCCGTCCCGGCGGCGGTCCGGTAGCCGCCGGGACAGGCTCAGCGCGTCTCGCCCGCGCCCAGCTCGGCCCCCGTGGTGGGGTCGACCTCGGGGTCCGACATGGTGCGGATCGAGAGATCTTCCACCGCGGTCTGTTCCTCGGGATTCAGGGTGACCTGGGGCAGGCCGTCGCCACCATCCACCGCGCACTGCTCTTCGCGGTCCGAGACGTAGGTGAAATGGGCATCGCTGTTCCATGAGCCGCGCATGTCCCCGGGGCCCTGCGACATGTTGAAGTACACGTTGGTGAAGTGGGGGTCGCCCGGGAGCTTGCCGGGGGGGAAGTTGGGCGTCATTGCGTATAGCGCCTTCTCGAACGATTGCTGATGCGCGACCTCCCTGGTCATCAGGAATTGCAGCGCGCTCTTGACACCCGGGTCGTCCGTCAGGTTGATCAGTCGTTCATAGATGATCTTGGCCCGGGCCTCGGCGGCAATGTTCGAGCGCAGGTCCGCCGACGGGTCGCCGATGGAGTCGATGTAGCCGGCGTGCCACGGCGCGCCGCCCGAATTGACCAGCGCCGGACCGCCGCCGTAGAGCACCTGCGTCAAGTGGGAATCGTTGCCGGCGCCGGTGATCGAACGGTAGAGCTCCGCCGTTTCCTCGGTGGCTTCGGCCAGCTTGCCTTTGGCGCCTTTGTTGAGCATCGCGACGATGGTACCGATCACCTCGAGATGGCTCAGCTCTTCCGTGGCGATGTCCATCAGCATGTCCTTGCGGCCCGGATCGTCCTCGGCCAGGCCCTGGGTGAAGTAGCGACAAGCGGCCGCCAGCTCCCCCTGGGGCCCGCCGAACTGTTCCAGCATCAGGTTGGCCAGGCCGGGATTGCATTCCGATACCCTGACCGTGTATTGCAGTCGTTTGTTGTGCGCGAACATGGAGATCTCCTTGACGAACGAGGCGTCGGTGCCGCAGGAAGCATGCCCGCGCCGGCGAAGGGCGTCCCGCCACCGGGATTTCCCTAGTGCCGGCGGGCCTTGCCCCCGGAAATACCCGCTCCAAAAACCGCTCAACTCCTGTTCACCCTTGCCGTAAACACATACACGCCTGCCTGTGAAGGGATGTGTGCGCTCGAAACGACCGGCACGAGCCGGCAATAACGGTTTGGGGTAAGAAATGGGTGTGTCTCTCGGCTTGGGCCAGCGATCTCTGGCCAAGCAGGTCTTGGTGCTGGCGCTCTCCGTCAGCGCCGTCGTGTCGCTGGTGACCGCCGTCGTCGTGGCCTGGCAGGGCTTGCGCGCCGGCCAGGACGCGGTCGAGCGCGAAATGATGGACGCGCTCGGGTCGATCAACGCCAGCCTGGTCTCCACCTTCGAGTCCTCGCGCAGGCGGGTCGAGCGCCAGCTGCTGGTGTTCCAGCGCATGCTGGGCGAGCTGCCTTCGCCCGACGGCACCGTCACCGAAACCGGCGTCGCCGGAGAAATCATGACCGTGCGCGCCGGCGAGACCATCCTGAACGGCAACACCGCGATCCTGCAGCGCATGCGCAGCTACACCGGCGCCGAGCCGGAGCTGGTCGTGCGCCACAACGACCGCTGGATACGCGCCGCGACGCTGCTGCGCGGTTCGGACGGCTCGCCGCTCACCGGCCAGCCCATCCCGGCCGGGGATTTCGTCGCCACCACCATGGACACGCAGCAGGCGGCCACCGACATCGTCTACCGCAATAGCCGCTGGTACGCGATCCACGTCCGTCCCCTCAAGGACGACAACGGCAAGATATTCGGCGGCCTTACCCTGCAGGTCGACCTGTCCGACGACGTGGGCGGCGTCCTCGACTTCATCGAGAAGACCAAGGTGGCCGGCTACGGCAACATGTTCGCGATGACGCCGCGCGTGAACGGCTCGTCCGAGTTCCTGGTGCATCCGCTCTACAAGGGCAAGACGGTGGAGGACACGCCCGAGGCGGACCGTTCCTTCTACTACAAGCTGGTCGACGAGGACCATGGCTTTGCCGAGGCCACGCGTTCCACCGACGATTCGACGATGCTGGTCGCTTTCCAGACCGTGCCGAACTGGGGGTGGACGCTGGTGGCCACGGGACCGAAGTCCCAGTTCATGGCGGCGCAGTACCGGCAGATCCTGCTGATGGTGGCCCTGCTGGTCGCCGGCGGCGTGCTGACCGGCCTGCTTACCTACTACCAGATGTCCAGCGCGCTGCGGCCGGTGCGCGACGTGGTCGAGGGCATTGCGCGGCTGGGCGACGGCGACCTGACGCGCGACGTCCCCGCCGGCCCCCGTGGCTCGCGCAACGAGATCCACATCATGGCCGATCGCATCAACGCCACGCGCGCGCGCATCGCCCACCTTGCCCAACAGATGAATTCCACCGGTTCTCAGGTCGCCGCGGCCACCACGCAGACGCTCCAGGCCCTGAACCAGATCGGCAAGGGCACCGAAGTGCAGTCCGAGGCCGCCAGCGGCGTGGCGGCGGCGGTGGAACAGCTGACGGTCTCCATCTCGCAGATCGCCGACAATACGCGCGAAGCCAATAATTTCTCCAGGACCTCGAGCTCGGCGGCCGAAGAAGGCTCGGTGGTCGTGACCCAGACGGTCTCCGAAATCGAGAAGATGGCCACCCAGGTCGCCAGCTCGGCCGAGGTCGTCCAGGAGCTCGAAGCGTCCTCGCGCCAGATCTCGGCGGTGGTCAAGACCATCCAGGAGATCGCCGAGCAGACCAACCTGCTCGCCCTCAACGCCGCCATCGAGGCGGCCCGTGCCGGCGAGGAGGGCCGCGGCTTTTCCGTGGTGGCCGACGAAGTGCGGGGCCTGGCCGAACGCACCAAGTCGTCCACCTCGCAGATCGCCGAGGTCATCGCCGCGGTGCAGAAACAGACCGCGCTGGCGGCCGACGCCATGCGCCAGGTCAACGCCGACATGCAGCGTTCGGCCGAGGGGGCGCGCCAGGCCGGCGAAGTGCTGGTCCGCATCCGCGAAGCCGCCGGCCGCACGGCCGAGGTCATTGCCGATATCTCGAACGCCGCGATGGAGCAGAAGTCGGCGTCCGAGCAGATCGCCAGCCGCGTCGAGCAGATCGCCCAGTACTCCGAAGAGTCCGCGGCGGCGGTGCAGCAATCGGTCGCTTCGGCCGAATCCCTGCAGAACCAGGCCCAGGTGCTGGACGAGACCATCCGGACCTTGCGCACCTGATTGCATGGGAGCCGGCGCGCCGCCGCAGGGCGCGCCGGGCGGCCGATCTCCGGCGCCAGGGCTGCCACGGCGCCCGTGGGCGGGTAAACTGCTCCCGCCTCCTTGCCACCGCCAGGATTCCCGCCCACGATGACCGCCTTCTCCGTCAGCGCGATCGAACTGATCGCCACCCTCCTGTTCGCGATCGCCATCCTCCACACTTTTTCCGTCCCGGTGTTCGCCAGGCTGGCGCACAAGGGGGGCAGGCATGCGGGGTTGTGGCACATGCTATCGGAGGTCGAGGCCGTATTCGGGTTCTGGGCCTTCGTGCTGCTGCTGGCCATGGCCGCCCTGGCCGGCGCCGGAGCGGCCGTCGAGTACATGGACACGCGCAACTTCACCGAGCCGCTGTTCGTGTTCGCCATCATGGTGATCGCCGCAAGCCGGCCCATCCTGAATCTCGTCACCCATCTCGTGGCCGTGATCGCCGCCGTGGTGCCGGTCAACCGGCAGGTCGCGGTCTATTTCCTGACCTTGTCGCTGGTGCCGTTGCTCGGATCGCTCATTACCGAGCCGGCAGCGATGACGCTGGCGGCGGTCATGCTGCGCGATACCTGCTTCCACCGCATCGAGGACACCCGTTTCAAGTACTTCACTCTGGGCGTGCTGTTCGTCAACGTCTCGATCGGCGGCGTGCTGACCTCGTACGCGGCGCCTCCGGTGCTGATGGTGGCTTCCACCTTCGGCTGGGATACCTCTTACATGCTGGCCCACTTCGGCTGGCGCGCGGCCGGCGCCGTGGCCTTGAACGCCTTGATCGCGACCCTGTGCTTCCGCCGGCTGCTGGCCGGGCCGGGGCCGGTTGCGGGCATGGAGGGCACGAGGCGCGAGGTGCCCGTCAGCGTTACCGCGGTGCACGTGGCGTTCCTGGCGGCCGTCGTGCTCTTCGCCCACCATCCCGCCGTGTTCATGGGCTTGTTCCTGCTGTTCATCGGCTATACCGAGGCCTACAAGAAGTACCAGCGGCCGCTCATGATCAAGGAGGGCCTGATGGTGGGATTCTTCCTGGCCGGGCTGGTGGTCCTGGGCGGATTGCAGAAATGGTGGCTGCAGGACCTGTTGGCCGACATGTCCCCGCTGGTGCTGTATTGGGGCGCGACCGCGCTGACGGCGGTCACCGACAATGCCGCGCTGACCTATCTCGGATCGCTGGTGGACGGAACGTCCGAGACCTGGCGCTATATGCTCGTGGCGGGGGCCGTGACCGGCGGCGGGCTGACGGTGATCGCCAATGCGCCCAATCCCGCCGGCTTCGCCGTGCTGAAAGGTACTTTCCCGGGCGGAACCATCACGCCGCTGGCCCTGCTGCTGGGCGCGGCGCTGCCGACCGCCGTGGCGGCGGTCTTTTTCCTGTTGCCGGCCTAGGGGGCCGCCCGCGCCCCGCGCCGGGGCGGCCACGCGCGGTCCTGCCGGCCGCAGCGGTTTTTCTGGGTAAACGCGCTAAATACCCAAAAAGTCGCTAAAATTCAAGGCTTTGATCAATTTCCAGAAGTCCGGCCGCCAGGCGCCTTGCGCGGCGTGCGGAAGGATTTTTGTGCCGAGGTATGCCTGAGGAGTCTTGGCGATGCCTATCTACGCCTATAAATGCAGTGCCTGCGGACACGAGCAGGACGTGTTGCAAAAGCTGTCCGATGCCCCCCTGACCGACTGTCCCCAATGCGGGCAGGCGGCTTTTTCCAAGCAGCTGACCGCCGCCGGATTCCAGTTGAAGGGATCGGGTTGGTATGTAACGGACTTCCGCAACAACGGCGGATCCAAGTCCGCCGGGGCACCGGCGTCGTCGTCCGGCTCGTCCGAGGGCGCCGGATCGTCGAGCTCCGGATCCGACGCCGCGTCGTCGACGTCCTCGTCGACCGCCGCCTCGTCCTCACCGGGCGCGACGGCCGCGGCCTGATCTTCGCGCGGCGCCCATGTGGCGCCGCCGGTTTTTGACTGGAACCTTCGTGTTCAAACGCTACTTCGTCACCGGATTGCTGATCTGGGTCCCGCTGGTCATCACCGTGTGGGTCCTGAGCCTGGTCGTTTCCACGCTCGAAGCGGTCGTGCCGTCGGTATTGACCTCCGAGTCGTTGTTCGGCAGGCACATTCCCGGATTCGGCCTGGCGGTGGTGATCGTGGTGGTGCTGCTCACAGGCATGGGCGCCGCCAACCTGCTGGGCCGCAAGCTGCTCGAAATCTGGGAGGGACTGCTCCAGCGCATTCCGCTGGTGCGGTCCATCTACAACTCGGTCAAGCAGGTCAGCGACACTGTGCTGGCGCCCAACGGCCAGGCCTTCCGCAAGGCGGTGCTGGTCCAGTACCCCCGCCAGGGTGCCTGGACGCTGGCGTTCCTGACTGGCACGCCGAGCGGCGAAGTGGCCGCGCATCTGCCGGCCGATTGCGTAAGCGTATACGTGCCGACGACGCCGAATCCGACGTCGGGCTTCTTTTTGATGGTGCCGCGCGCCGATATCGTCGAGCTCGGCATGACTGTGGACGCGGCCTTGAAGTACATCGTATCGATGGGGGTGGTGGCGCCGGGTTCCCCGGCGCGGGGCAATTGACGTCGCCGACGACGTCCGGCGCGCGCGTGCGCGGCCCGGCCTCGCATCGATACACACCAATTTAGACGGAGATTCCATGCGTACCTGCTATACCGGCCAGGTCTCGACCGAGTACCTGGGACAAATCGTGACCCTGTTTGGCTGGGTGCACCGTCGCCGCGACCACGGCGGCGTCATATTCATCGACCTGCGCGACCGCGAGGGCCTGGCGCAGGTCGTCTGCGATCCCGACCGTGCGGATACTTTCCAGATTGCCGAGCGCCTGCGCAACGAGTTCTGCGTGCGCGTGACGGGCCTGGTGCGCAAGCGTCCCGAAGGCACCACCAACCCGGCGCTGAAGTCGGGCGAGATCGAAGTGCTGGCGCACGAGATCGAGATCCTGAATGCTTCCGTCACGCCGCCGTTCCAGCTCGACGACGAGAACCTGTCGGAAACCACGCGGCTCACGCACCGGGTGCTGGACCTGCGCCGTCCGCAGATGCAGCAGAACCTGATGCTGCGCTACCGCGTGGCCATCGAGGCGCGCAAGTATCTCGACGAGCTCGGCTTCATCGATATCGAGACTCCCATGCTCACCAAGAGCACGCCGGAAGGCGCGCGCGACTATCTCGTGCCTTCGCGCGTCAACCCGGGGCACTTCTTCGCGCTGCCGCAGTCGCCGCAGCTGTTCAAGCAGCTGCTGATGGTCTCGGGTTTCGACCGCTACTACCAGATCGTCAAGTGCTTCCGCGACGAAGACCTGCGCGCCGATCGCCAGCCCGAATTCACGCAGATCGATTGCGAGACTTCGTTCCTGAACGAGCACGAGATCCGCGATATCTTCGAGAACATGATCCGCCACGTTTTCAAGGCGGTGAAGGGAGTGGAACTGGCCGACCCGTTCCCCGTGATGCCGTGGAGCGAGGCCATGGGCCGCTTCGGCTCCGACAAGCCGGACCTGCGTGTCAAGCTCGAGTTCACCGAGCTGACCGACGTCATGAAAGACGTGGACTTCAAGGTGTTCGCGAGCGCGGCCAACAGCGCGGGCGGCCGTGTGGTGGCGCTGCGCGTGCCCGGCGGCGCCGAGCTCAGCCGCAGCGAGATCGACGCCTTCACCCAGTTCGTCGGCATCTATGGCGCGCGGGGCCTGGCGTGGATCAAGGTCAACGAGCTGGCCAAGGGACGCGACGGGTTGCAATCGCCCATCGTCAAGAACATCCACGATGCCGCATTGCAGGAGCTGCTGCGCCGCAGCGGTGCGCAGGACGGCGACATCCTGTTCTTCGGCGCGGACAAGGCGCGCATCGTCAACGATTCGATCGGCGCGCTGCGGGTGAAGATCGGCCATAGCGAGTTCGGCCGCAAGCAGGGCCTGGTCGAGGGGGATTGGAAGCCGCTGTGGGTGGTGGACTTCCCGATGTTCGAGTACGACGAGGAGGAGCAGCGCTACACCGCGGCCCACCATCCGTTCACTTCGCCCAAGGATGGCCACGAGGACCTGCTGGAGTCGGACCCCGGCGCCTGCCTCGCTAAGGCCTATGACATGGTGCTGAATGGCTGGGAGATCGGCGGCGGCTCGGTTCGTATCCATCGCGAGGAAGTACAGAGCAAGGTGTTCCGGGCGCTGAAGATCGGTGCCGAGGAGGCGCAGGCCAAGTTCGGCTTCCTGCTGGACGCGCTGCAATACGGCGCGCCGCCGCATGGCGGGATCGCCTTCGGCCTGGATCGGATCGTGACGATGATGGCCGGGGCGGAATCGATCCGCGACGTGATTGCCTTCCCCAAGACGCAGCGCGCGCAGTGCCTGCTGACGGGGGCGCCGTCGGAGGTGGACGAGAAGCAGCTGCGCGAGCTGCACATCCGCCTGCGTGCGGCGGAGGTCAAGACGGCGCAGTAACGCTCGCTATCCGTTCTGCCGCGAGGCCCCGCTTTCTTGTGAAGCGGGGCCTTTTTGTTTGTCGAGGCGCGCATGGCGCCTGCGGCAAGGCGTATGGTCGCGCCCTCAGCGGGAAGGCGCTTCAGCTTACGGGGCGGATTCTATAGACGCATCGGCCCGCGCCGGCGAGCAGGTGTTGTTCGCGTTCGACGCGCGTGCCGTCGCCCGTGATTTCCTGGAACAGCTGCAGTTCGGAGCGGCAGAAACCCTGGCAGGCCTGGGCCGCCGCGCAGATGGGGCAGTGGTCTTCCACGAACAGCCAGTCGGCGCCGTCGCGTTCCACGCGCGCCATGTAGCCCTCGACGGAGCGGACCCGGGCCAGTTGCTCCAGGCGCTCGGGCAGGCTTGCTCCGGTGCACGTGGCCAGGTAGGCGGTGCGGGCTTCCTCCTCCCGCTTCGAGATCAGGCGATCCAGTCCTTCTTCGCCGAACAGCTGCCGGATCGAATCGATCAATTGCGCCGTGAGCTGGGCGTGTGTGTCGGGAAAGCGACGGTTTCCGGCTTCTGTCAGCACCCAGTCCTGGCGCGGGCGGCCGGCGCCGCTGGCCGGTTGCTGGCGGCCTTCCACCAGGCCCGCGGCCACCAGCTTCTGCACCTGCTGGCGCGCGGCTTCGGTGGTCAGTTCCAGCTTGCGCGCGAGCGTGGCGGTGGAGACCGGCCCGTGGGTCTTGATGAAGAAGAGGATGCGGTCGGCGGTGGGAAATACCATTCTATTTTCCAAGGTATTTCTTGCATAAATAAAAGTGGCTCTCTAATATGCAAGAAATTGCTTTGATAATAGGCCTTGCCGGTCCCGGTGTCGAGAAAGTCAATGTCCGACGTATGCAATCACCCGGATACCAGGCGCGGCCGACGCCCCCTTCAAGGTCCCATCATGCGCAAAAGAATAATGGTCGGCTCGGCGATAGTTGCCGCGGCGGCCCTTGCCGTCGGCCTTCGTGTCGTCGCTTCCGACAGCGACGCTCCCGCGGCCTCCGCATCCTATCCCCCTCCCAAGGTGGCTCTCGCCTCCGTCCAGCGGGTGCACTTGCCCCGGGCCTATATCGGCGTCGGAGAACTCGAGGCGGCGCGGCAGGTCATGGTGGCGGCCGAGGTTGGCGGACGGGTGACCCGCATCGCGTTCGAATCGGGGCAGCGGGTCAAGGCGGGACAAGTCTTGCTGCAGCTCAACGACGCGCCCGAACAGGCCGAGGCCCGGCGCCTGGAGGCGCAGTGGCGCAATGCCGAAATCCTGCATGCCCGCGTGCGCAAGCTGGTCGCGGAAGACGCCGCGACCCAGGAGCAACTGGACAATGCGCGCGCCAGCCTCGACATGGCGCAGGGCGAGCTGCAGCGCATCCGCGCCGTCATCGCGCAGAAGACCGTGCGTGCGCCGTTCGGCGGAGTGCTGGGCATACGGCGGGTACACGAGGGGCAGTACCTGAATCCTGCCGATCCCATCGTCAGCCTGGTGGACGCGGCGTCCCTGCGCGCCAATTTCTCGCTGGACGAGCAGGCCAGTCCCAGGCTGCGCCCCGGCCAGCCGGTGGAGGTGCAGGTGGACGCTTACCCGGGCCGGCGCTTCCGGGCGGCCATCACTGCGGTGGACCCGATGATTACCCGGTCCCGTACCGTGCGGGTCCAGGCCAGCCTGCCCAATCCGGACGGCGCGCTCCAGGCCGGCATGTACGCCAGCGTGCGGGTGGAACGGCAGGACACGCCGCCCGCGGTGCTGGCCATTCCCGAAACCGCGGTCACGTACACGGCCTATGGCGATACCGTGTTCGTCGCGCGCGAGGAGGACGGCAAGGGGCTGGTGGTCAAGCGGGTGGCGGTGAAGGTCGGCGTCCGCCACAACGGCCTGGTGGAAATCGAAGAGGGCCTGCGCGAGAACGACCGCGTCGTGACCTCGGGCCAGTTGCGGCTCGGCGACGGCATGCCGGTCCAGGCCATGGCCGGCGATTCGCTGCGTATTCCCGCGGCCGCAGCGGCGCCCGGCGTCTGAACCTCCACGGGTGCCCTCATGAAGTTCACAGACATTTTCGTCCGCCGGCCCGTGCTGGCCTTGGTGGTGAGCGCGCTGATCCTGCTCCTGGGGCTGCTGTCGCTGACGCGCCTGCCGATCCGCCAGTATCCGCTGCTGGAGAGTTCCACCATTACCGTGACCACCGAGTATCCCGGCGCTTCCGCCGAGTTGATGCAAGGCTTCGTCACCCAGCCGATCGCCCAGGCGGTGTCCTCGGTGGAAGGACTGGACTACCTGGCGTCGTCATCGGTGCAGGGCCGCAGCGTGGTGACGCTGCGCATGGAGCTGAACCGCGATTCCACCCAGGCGCTGACCGAGGTCATGGCCAAGGTCAACCAGGTGCGCTATCGCCTTCCCGAGCAGGCCTACGATCCGGTGATCGAGCGGTCGGCGGGCGAATCCACCGACGTGGCCTATGTGGGTTTTGCCAGCGATACGCTGTCGATGCCGGCCCTGAGCGATTACGTGCGCCGGGTGGTCGAGCCCAAGTTTTCCACCATCGAGGGCGTCGCCAAGGTATCGGTCTACGGCGGGCAGCGCCTGGCGATGCGGTTGTGGCTGGATCCCGACCGGCTGGCGGGGAGGGGCCTGACCGCCGCCGACGTGGCCGAGGCCGTGCGGCGCAACAACTACCAGGCGGCGCCCGGCAAGGTGAAAGGCATGTACGTGATCGCCAACGTGCGCGTCAACACCGACCTGGTCAGCGTCGAGGAATTCCGCGACATGGTGATACGCAGCGATGCCAACGGGCTGGTGCGGCTGCGCGACGTGGGCACCGTGGAGCTGGGCGCGGCCGCGACCGAGAGCAGCGCCACCATGGACGGCGTGCCGGCCATCCACGTAGGGCTGGCGGCCACGCCGTCCGGCAATCCGCTGGTGATCGTGGACGGCATACGCAAGCAGCTGGAAGACATCCGCAAGACCTTGCCGCCCGGCGTGGAGGCGAAGCTTGCGTTCGAGACCTCGCGTTTCATCAAGGCCTCGATCGACGAGGTGATGCACACATTGATCGAGGCCTTGATCATCGTCGTGATGGTGATCTACCTGTGCCTGGGCTCCCTGCGAACCGTGCTGGTCCCGATCGCCACCATTCCCCTGTCCATGCTCGGCGCGGCGGCGCTCATGCTGATGTCCGGCTTCAGCATCAACCTGCTCACGCTGCTGGCCATGGTGCTGGCCATCGGGCTGGTGGTGGACGACGCCATCGTAGTGGTCGAGAACGTGCATCGCCACATCGAGGAAGGGCGTTCGCCCGCGGCGGCGGCCCTGATCGGCGCGCGCGAAGTGGCGGGGCCGGTGATCGCCATGACGCTGACGCTGGCCGCGGTCTATGCGCCCATCGGCCTGATGGGCGGCCTGACGGGCGCACTGTTCAAGGAGTTCGCCTTCACGCTGGCGGGATCGGTGGTGGTGTCCGGGGTGATCGCGTTGACGCTGTCGCCTGTGATGAGTTCCTTCCTGCTCCCCGCGCAGCAGAACGAGGGCCGCATGGCGCGGCTGGCGGAGCGCTTCTTCGGCGGCCTGACGAGGCGCTATGCGGCCGTGCTGCAGTATTCGCTGCGCCATCGTTGGATAACCGGCGCGCTCGCGCTGGCGGTATGTATCAGCCTGCCCATCCTGTACGCGATGCCGCAGCGCGAACTGGCGCCGGTCGAGGACCAGGCCAGCGTGCTGACGGCGGTCAAGTCTCCGCAGCATGCCAATCTCGATTATGTGGAACATTTCTCGCGCAAGCTGGACGAGGTCTACCAGAGCCTGCCCGAGACCACCGGCCGCTGGATCATCAACGGCAGTGACGGGGTGGCTTCCAGCATAGGCGGCATCGACCTGTCTCCGTGGGACGAGCGCAAGCGGTCGGCGGCGCAGGTCCAGGCCGACCTGCAGGCCGCGGTCAACGACGTGGAAGGCAGCAGCATCTTCGTGTTCCAGATGCCCGCGCTGCCGGGCTCCACGGGCGGCCTGCCGGTGCAGATGGTGCTGCGCAGCTCGCTCGACTACCGCACCCTGTTCGATGCGATGGAGGACATCAAGCAGCGGGCGCGCCAGAGCGGCCTGTTCGCCGTCGTGGACAGCGACCTCGATTTCAACAATCCCGTGGTGCAGATCCGGGTGGATCGCGCCAAGGCGAACAGCCTGGGCATACGCATGCGCGACGTCGGCGAATCGCTGGCGGTGCTGGTGGGCGAGAACTACATCAACCGCTTCGGCATGGACGGCCGCTCCTACGACGTCATCCCGCAAAGCACGCGCGAGCGGCGATTGACGCCCGAGGCGCTGGCCAGCCAGTACGTGCGCACCGCGGACGATACGCTGGTTCCGCTGTCGACCGTCGTATCGGTATCGATGCAGGTCGAGCCGAACAAGCTGACTCAGTTCGACCAGCAGAATTCAGCCACGTTCCAGGCGATTCCGGCGCCCGGCGTGACGCTCGGCGACGCGGTGGCCTTCCTCGACTCGGTCGCGGCCGGCCTGCCCGCGGACTTCAGCCACGATTGGCAGTCCGACGCCCGCCAGTACAAGCAGGAGGGCAGCGCGCTGGCGCTCGCCTTCGCCGCCGCCCTGATCGTCATCTACCTGGTGCTTGCGGCCCAGTACGAAAGCCTGGTCGATCCGCTCATCATCCTGATCACCGTGCCGCTGTCGATCTGCGGCGCCCTGGTGCCGCTGGCCATGGGTGTCGCCACGCTCAACATCTATACCCAGATCGGGCTGGTGACCCTGATCGGGCTGATCAGCAAGCACGGCATCCTGATGGTGGAGTTCGCCAATGAGTTGCGCGCCGCCGGGCGATTGTCGCCGGCCGAGGCGGTGCTGCGCGCCGCGCAGATACGCCTGCGGCCCATCCTGATGACCACGGCGGCCATGGTGTTCGGACTGGTGCCGCTGCTGTTCGCCTCCGGGGCGGGGGCGCAAAGCCGTTTCGGACTCGGCTCGGTCATCGTCTGCGGCATGATCGTGGGCACGCTGTTCACCTTGTTCGTGCTGCCCACCGTGTACTCGGTGCTCGCGCGCGACCACGCCACGGGCGAGGCGCGCCGCCGCGAGCTGGCGCAGGCGGATGCGGCGCCGCACCTGCATTGAGGAGATTCGCATGAACAGAAGATACGCCACGCTTGCCGTGCTGGCCGCCGTGGCGCTGGCGGGCGGCTGCGCCGTGGGGCCGCGCTATGCCGAGCCGGAGGTGCCGAAGATCGAACTCGCCAGCGCCGAGAAAGCGCAATTCAGCACGGTTTCCGGCGCCCGGTCTCCATGGTGGTCTTTTTTCGAGGATCCCGAACTGGAGCGGCTGATCGGCGCCGCGCTGGACGGCAACCACGACGTGCGGCAGGCATATGCCAGCCTCTTGGCCGCGCGCGCCGTGTTCGACGAGCGCGAGCTCGATCGCTACCCCGCCGTGACCGCGCAGGCATCCTACCGCCGCAGCATCCAGCAACAGGCCACGCCCGGCGGCGATCCGGAGCGCAAGCCCGCCGAGACCTTCCGTGCCGGTTTCGACGCGCAATGGGAAATCGACCTGTTCGGGCGGCTGGCGCACCTGAGCCGCTCGGCTCAGGCCAATGCCGAGGCCGCGCAGGCCGAGCTGGACGGGATGCGGCTCGCCATCGCCGCCGACGTGGCCCGCTATCACTACGAGTACCTGGGATTGCAGCGCCGGCTCGAGGTGGCGCGCGCCGAGGCCGAGAACTGGCGCCGGACGGTGCGCCTGGTGCAGGCCGGCGTCGAACAGGGGCGGGGCCTGCGGGAGGACCTGGAGAACGCCCGCGCGAACCTGGCGCGCAGCGAAGCCGCCATCGCGCCGCTCTTGGCGTCCGCCCAGGAAACCAGGTACCGGCTCGATGTGCTGCTGGGCCGGCGGCCGGGCGAGACACCGGTCGGGCAGGGGATGCAGCGGCAGGCGCCCTTGGTAGGGCGGCTGCCGCTGGGCGACGCCGATTTCCTTATCCGTCGTCGTCCCGACGTGGTGCGTGCCGAGCGCTTGCTCGCGGCCAGCACCGAGGACGTGGGCGCCGCGACGGCCGATCTCTATCCCCGGCTGAGCCTGGGCGGATTCATCGGCTTTTTCGCTCTGCGCGGCGGTGACCTGGGCAGCGCCGCGCGCGCCTTCGAGGTCGGACCCACGGTGGATTGGCCAGCCTTCCGGCTGGGTAGTGCCAGGGCGCGGTTGCGCGCCTCGCAGGCCCGGTCCGCCGGCGCGTCGGCGCGCTATGAACAGGTGCTGTTGCAGGCCCAGGAGGAAGTCGAGCGCGCGTTGACCCGGCTGGCTCGAGAGCAGGAACGGCTGGCCGCGCTGGCGCAGTCGGCCTCGCATGCGCAGGCCGCGCTCGACATCGCTACCAGGCGCTATCGGCTGGGCGCCGGTCCTTATCTTGCCGTGCTGGAGAACCAGCGCAGCTACTACCAGATCAGCCAGGAGGCCGCCCAGGCCGAGACCGCGTCGTACGTCAACGCCGTGGCGTTGTACAAGGCGCTCGGGTGGGGCATGGACGATGCGGGGCGGGAGCATCCATGAGTTCGCCCCGACCATAGCCGAGGCATCCTGGGCGAGCTGGCTGTTCGCCGTTTTCGAGGCGGCGCCGGCCTTGGGCCTGTTGCTGTTGCTCCGGATCCTGCGTTAGCCGCTACGGCGGATTCAGCTCCGACTCCTGCCAGGGGTCGTAGCTGCCGAAGTGCCAGATATAGCCTTCGGGGTCCTGCAGGCTGTAGCCCTTGCCGCCGTAGTCTTCCTCGCGGATGGGCCGCACCACCATCGCGCCGGCGTTGACGGCGGTCGCGTAGTGCGCGTCGGGATCGGTCACGATGATGTATGGCGTCTGGGTCTGGCGGCCGCCGATGTCGGCCGGCATTGCCGTGATTTTGCTCATCAGTTCGCTCTTGCCCGAACCGAGCATGATCATGCCGTTTCCAAACGCAAGCTCGGCATGGGCGATGTCGCCGGACTCGCCGGGCACCACCAGGTGCTTGGTGAAGCCGAAGGCCCGGCACAGCCAGTCGATCGCGGCGGGAGCATCGCGATACACCAGGCACGGAATGATGGTCGATTTCGCCATGAAACCCTCCGGATGTGGGATGGTGATCCCGGAAACCGTAGCATGCGCTTCCCGCCGCGAACAACCGCGCAACCGTTACCTCGTGTTCGGCGCGGTTTCCAGTTCGGCCGCCTGCGCCACGAGCCCGTCGATCAGCGTGCCGAGCGCCGCATGCTGCTCGCCGGGCTGGCGCGCGACGATGCCGATTTCGCGGAAGAACGGCGTCCCCGGCAGCTCGACGATGCGCACCTGCGCATCGCTTGCCGCGTTTACCAGCGTCCCGGGAATGATGGCGCAGCCGAGCCCTTCGCGGACCATGCGCAAGATGACCTCGGGTTCGTCCAGCTCCATGAAATCATCCACGTGAGCGGCGTGGCGCCTCAGGAACTGGTCGACCAGGTGTCCGCCGTGCGACCTGCGGTTGTAGCGGATGAAGGGCAGGGTGGCCGCTACCTGCGCCCAGTTCCCTCGCGCATCGCGAGGCGCGATGCCGACATAGCGCTCGCGCATCAGCGCGATCCACTTCAGGTGTCGCGGCAGGTTGAGGTTGGGCTTGATCAGCACGGCCAGGTCCAGCTCCTCTTCGTCCACCTGGACCAGCAACTGCGCCGACATGCCCGGCACGACGTTCACGTGCACGGAGGGATAGGCCTGGCGGAACCGGCGCAGTGCGCCGGGCAGCAAGCCGAGCTGTGCCGTGGAAATGGCGCCGATGCTGGCGGCGACGGGCGCCGGCCGGCTGCCGGCGCCGCGCATTTCCCGGTAGCGCTCGACGATGTGCTCGGCTTCCGGCAGCAGTTGCCGCCCCCGCTCGCTCAGCCGCACCGATTTGCCCGCGCGCTCGAACAGCTGGCAGCCCAGGTCCTCCTCCAGTCGCTTGATCTGCGTGCTGACGGCCGACTGGGTCAAGCCTAGTTGCGCCCCGGCCGCGGAAAAAGACGAGGACCGAGCCGCGGCGATGAAGGTCTGGAGGTAGCGGATGACCATGCCTTCCTGCGGAACATATCAAATAAATTTATGACAAGAGCGAAAAACTTTCGTTTCATATTAGAAGTTTCGTTCAATACAATCAAGGAACCGGCCCGTGACACGGGCCTATTCCGGAGCATTCCATGGCTGGCATTCCGCTTTTCCACCTCGCGTTTCCCGTGGACGACCTGGCGCAGGCGCGCGCGTTCTACGGCGATCTGCTCGGCTGTCCCGAGGGCCGCAGTTCCGATGCCTGGGTCGATTTCAATTTCTATGGTCACCAGATCGTGGCCCATCTGTCGCCCGGCGAGGCGGGCACGCGCCACACCAGCGCCGTCGACGGCGACGATGTGCCGGTCCGGCATTTCGGCGCCATCCTTCCCATGGAAGAATGGGAGGCGCTGGCCGACAAGCTGCGCCGGGCGGGAATCGACTTCGTGATCGAACCCCATGTCCGGTTCAAGGGCGAAGTCGGCGAACAGGCTACTATGTTCTTTATGGACCCTTCGGGCAATGCGCTCGAGTTCAAGGCATTTGGCGACCTCAGCCAGGTGTTCGCGAAATAGGCCGTCTCGGCAGCGCGCGACCCGGGCGGGGCCGTTTTTCAAGGAAGCGCTGCATGTTGTTATCTTCTCGAGTCTTGCTGGGCTGCGCCGCTCCCATGGGAGCGGCGGGTGTGATGCTGGCCGCCATGGCCACGCACCTGTCGGGCGGCGGCCTCTTGTCCACCGCCGCGCTGTTCCTGCTGCTGCATGCGGCCGCGGTTGCCGGCCTCGCGGCCATGGCGCCGCACCTCCAGCGCGGCCGGCCCGTTCTGGTAGGCGCCACCGCCCTCATCATCGCCGGTACGCTGCTGTTCTCCGTCGACCTGGCCATGCGCCAGCTGGCCGGCATGAAACTGCTCTGGGGCACCGCCCCCTTCGGCGGCGGCGCCATGATCGTAGGCTGGCTGGGCATCGCCATCGCCGCCCTCGTCCCCGAACGCTGACCCGCCGAGCGACATCCCTTTCTTGCGCTCAAGGCCCCGGCCCCGGTTCCGGCTCCGCTAAAGAAGGAAAGAAAGGAACGCCGCTCTCTATGCCGGCCTGGTAGTCCCCCAGGACACGGCGGATCCGGCTTTGCCGGCCCGCGCGTGTCGCCCCCTTGAGGCGGACGCCCGGAGGGCGTAGGGGGTGGGCTTCCCTTCAGCGCGTAGGGGGGAGCCTTTCCACCCACGCAACATACCGATCCACGAACCCCTGGACGAACTTGGCCGTGGCCTCGTTCGTGATCTTGCCGTCTGCATCGATCAGGCCGGCCGAGTATTGGACGAAGATGCTGGGCTGCGGCAGCACGGCGACGTCCAGCGCCGACAGCACCATGCGCAGGTGTTCCTGGGCCAGGGCCGTGCCGACCTGGCTCGGCGAGGCGCCCATGATGCCCGCCGCTTTGCCTGCCCAGGAGCTCTTGCCCGCCGGGCGCGAGCCCCAGTCGATGGCGTTCTTCAGTACGCCCGGATAGGATCGGTTGTATTCGGGAGTAAAGAACAGCAATCCCTGCATGGATTCCACCTGCTGCTTGAACTTGACCGCCGGCGCCGGAAGGGCGGCGTCGAGGTCCTGGTTGTACAGGGGCAGCTCGCCGATGGGGATTTCCTCGGTCTGCATGTGCGCGGGCAGGAGCGCGGATACCGCTTTCGCCAGCTGGCGGTTGAATGAGTCCTTGCGGAGGCTGCCGATGATCACGCCAATCTTGGTGGTGCTCATGAAGATTCCCGGATCTGGATGAAAAATGGGGATGCCGGAACCCGGTGGCGCCTTGCGCTCGCGTGCCGGTCGTTCCGGAACGAGGACTGCCGGTTCATGATAGCGCAGGGCGGGGTGTTTCCTGGCGATGCACTTGTATCCGCATGCGTGCACGGCCGCGTATCCACTAGAATGGATTCCTTCTGCCCCCTGCCGTGCACGATGTCCGTTGTCCGTATCGTCAGCTACAACATCCACAAGGGCCTCTCGGCCCTGGGGAAGCGCGAATCCGTGCAGGAGCTGCGCCTGGGCCTGCACGGGCTGCGAGCCGATCTTGCCTTCCTGCAGGAAGTGCAGGGCCGCAACGACAGATCCGGCACGCTGCACGAGCAACACCAGATGCTGGCGGCCGCGCTGCGGCTGGAGGCCGCCTACGGCCGCAACGCCGTCTACCGGCACACCGACCATGGGAATGCGCTGCTGTCGCGATTCCCCATCCTGTCGCACCAGAACCAGGACATCTCCGACCATCGGCTGGAGCAGCGGGGGCTGCTGCACGCGTGCGTAGCCATCGGCCGGCACGAGGTGCATTGTTTCGTGGTGCACCTGGGCCTGTTCGCCGGCAGCCGCACGCGGCAGGTGGCGGCCCTGGTTTCCCGTATCGAGGAAGCCGTGCCGCCCGGGGCTCCCATCCTGATCGCCGGCGATTTCAACGATTGGAACAACGTGCTGTCCGACATCCTCGTCAGGCGCCTGGAGGTGCACGAGGTGTTCGCGACGGCGCCGCGCGGCAATAACGTCGAGCTGCCCCGGCTGCGCGATTCGGTCCGGATGCTCGGCAAGGTGCTGCGAGGCGGCGAGGCCACGCCATGGCGGCTTCGCGCGACCCTGGCAAGCCCGCCCAAGCTCGGCATGGGCAATGAGCTGCTCGCGCCGAGACCGCCGCGCACGTTCCCCGCGATCTTCCCGTGGCTGCGGCTGGACCGGATCTACCAGCGCGGTTTTTCGGTCAGGCAGGCCAGCGTGCTGTACGGGCGGCCGTGGACGCGGTTGTCGGACCACGCACCGTTGCTTGCCGAGCTGGAGCTACCCTGACACGCGGGTCCCGGGGCGGGCGGCGCTGACCGCCGAGGCGGCCGCCAGGAAAACGGAGGCCAGCACCAGGCCGGTGGTCGAGCCGTGCGCGGGCACGGCCGTGAAAGCCAGCGCAACCAGCGCGGCACCCAGCGCCATGCCGAACTGGCGGGCCGTTGCCTGCAGGCCGCCGGCGCCGCCGCTGCGATGGCGCGGCGCAGCGGTCAGCATGACGCGGTTATTGGGCGTCTGGAACATGCCGAAACCCGTACCGCATACCACCATGCAAGCCATGACCCAGCCGTTGGGCGTGTCCACCGGCAGCAGGACGATTAGGACCAGGCCGAGGGCGACCAGGCCGGCTCCCACCGAACAAAGGATGGCGGGCACGATGCTTTCCGACAGGCGGCCGGCCAGCGGCGCGGCGATCGCCACGGCCAGCGGCCAAGGCACCATCAGCATGCCCATTTCCAGCTGGCTGCGCCCCAGCACCTGCTGGAAGTAGAAGGGCAGCGAAATATAGGAAATGGTCTGGCCCGAGAATGCGCATACCGACGCGCCTACCGAGAACGCGAACTGCCGTATGCGCAGCAGGTCGAGCGGCAGGAGCGGCGTGGCCTGCGTGAGTTCGCGCCGAACCAGGGCGACGCCGGCGATCGCCGCGCCGCACAGCAGGACGGCCGCGGTCTTGATGTCGGGCAGCAGGCGGTCGACGCCGACCACCAGCAGGCCGAAGGTCAGGCCGCTGAGGATGGCGCTGAGCGCGTCGAAACGCCGCTTGGCCAGTTCGGTCTCGGGCAGCATGCGGCTGCCTATGGACAGGATGAACAGGCCGATCGGGATATTGACCGCGAACAGCCACGGCCACGACGATAGGGACAGGATCAGGGATCCCAGCATCGGGCCGGCGGCCGACGAGGTGGCCACCACCAGCGCGTTGTAGCCGATCGCCCGCCCGAACTGCTTCTGCGAATAGATGAAACGCAGCAGCGCCGGCGTGACGCTCATGACGGCCGCCGCCCCGAGGCCCTGGAAGACGCGGAAGGAGATCAGCATCGTGAAGCTGTGCGACATCGCGCAGCCCGCCGAGGCGATGGTGAAGGCGGCCAGGCCAGCGCCGAACACCCGGCGGTAGCCCAGGATCTCGCCCAGCGACGAGAATGGCAGCAGCGCGACCACGATGGCCAATTGGTAGGTGTTGACGATCCACACGGCCTGCGCGGGGGATACGCCGAGATCCCGCGCGATGGAGGGCAGCGCGACGTTGGTGATGGTGGTCTCCAGGACCGTCATCGCCATCGCCAGCATCGTCGCTGTCAAGGCCCAGTATTTGCGCGGCGGGGGGAGTCCGTCCAGGGAAGACATGTTCTTATTGTGGGCACGCCCCCGCGCGGGGCGCAAGGCGCGGGTCAGCGTACGGGGAAGTTGAAATAGGTGTCCGGATACGGTTCGTCATCCAGGGTGTAGTGCCACCACTCCTCGGGCAGGTTGCGAAAACCGTGTCTGGCCATCAGGCCCTTGAGGAACTGGCGGTTGTGCCGGACAGCCTCGGGTAAATCTGGATTGTCAGTATGCGACTTTACATCAAAAAGATCGAACGGGGTTCCCATGTCCACTTCGCCATTGGGCAGCAGCGGGCCCTGCGTGGGGAGTGATTGCGCACGTTCCGGGTCGCGCGCCGCAAGCGTCAGGTCGACGGTGCTGCCCCGGCTGTGGCTGGAACGCTCGGCGATGTACCCGAGCTCGAGCAGCGCTTCCTTGGCCACTCCCGGAAAGTATTCGGCCTTGGTCTGCTGGCTGGCGGCATCGCGGGTCCAGGCGACGAAGTCGCTGACCGCGCGCTGCGGGCGATAGCAATCGAACACCTTGAGGGTCAAGCCCCGGGGGCGGAGCTCGCGCTGCACGGCGAGCAGGCGCCGCGCGGCGGGTTCGGTCAGGATGCAAGTGGGAGCGTCGTAGCCCGCGGCCGGCCGGCCCATGAAATTGGCGCTGCCGTGATAGCGGATGTCCAGCCGCACGGTCTGGGCCACGTCGGTCAGGTGGACGAAGCCCACCGGAATGGGCGGCGGTTCGTCCTGGGCATGGGCGGCGGGCGCCAGCAAGGCCGCGGCGGCGAGGCAGGCGCCCGTGGCCTGGGCCAACGGACTGGCGCCTCCGCGGTCTTCCGGGTCGGGGGTGCGGTTCTTCATGCAGGCGTTCCATCGGGTCAAGCAGCGCATATTATGCGGCGTGCCGCGCGCCGCGGGCCAGATGAGCTATACTCGCCCCCGTCATTGGGGAGTAGCCTCCTTGTGCTCGCGGGCGCAAGGGTCTGCGTCAACATACTTGCCTCCGGGCATGGCGCAGGCGGTCCTGGACTTGGCAAGACCTTTGATCGTGCAGCTTCCGGAGGGCCGGGGCTGGTGCACGATCATTCGGTCAACCGTCCGGCCCGGAGCGTTTGCAGCATGGAAGCCTTCCTCGTCTCGACCGGCATCGTGGCCCTGGCCGAGATCGGCGACAAAACCCAACTTCTCGCCCTCTGTCTTGCCGCCCGCTGGCGGCGGCCCTGGCCCATCGTCCTGGGCATCTTCACCGCAACCATCGTCAATCACGCCCTGGCCGGCGCCGTGGGGGCGTGGCTCACGCAGGTCATCGGTCCGGACGCCTTGCGCTGGATCCTGGGCCTGTCGTTCCTGGCCATGGCGATCTGGATGCTGATACCCGACAAGCTGGATGAAGCCGAGACCGGCCGGTTGCGGTTCGGCGTGTTCGGCACCACCGTGGTGGCGTTCTTCCTGGCAGAGATGGGCGACAAGACGCAGATCGCCACCGTGGCCCTGGTGGCGCAGTTCCATGCCTATTCGGCCGTCGTGGCCGGCACCACGCTGGGCATGATGATCGCCAACGTGCCGGCGGTCCTGCTGGGCGACAAGCTGGCGCATCGCCTGCCGGTCAGGCTGGTGCACGGCATCGCCGCGCTGATCTTCGCCTGTCTGGGCCTGGCCGCCTTGTTCGGCCTGTTCTAGCCGCGGGCGGATCCCCCGGGGGCCTGGACCCCGGGGCGGTGCAACGAGATCTTCATGCAAGTTTCACGACCATTTCATGACAGGCCGGCATCCTGCGTGTTCCTCAGTGGACACAGGGACAACGACCATGAAAAGAATCCTGAGCAGCGGCGCGGGGCTGGCTGCGGTATTGCTGACGGCGGGCTGCCTGTCGTCGGGCGATGACGATCCCGTTCCCGCCGCGCCGGAGCCGCAGGCCCGGCCCCTGGCTCTGACCATCCTGCACATCAACGACCATCATTCCCACCTGGATGCAACCTCGTCCACGCTGCAACTGAAGGTGGCGGACGGATCGCGCAAGGCCGTGACGGTATCGGCGGGCGGTTTCCCCCGGGTCAAGGCCGCGATGGACGAACTGGCGGCGAAGTCGCCGCACGTGCTGAAGCTGCATGCGGGCGACGCGCTGACCGGCACGCTGTATTTCAACCGCGCCGGCAAGATGGGCGAGCCCGACGCGGCCATGATGAACACGGTCTGCTTCGATGCGTTTGCGCTTGGGAACCACGAGTTCGACAAGGGCGACAGCGGCCTGAAGAGTTTCCTCGACCTGCTCCACGCCGGCAGTTGCAAGACCCCCGCGCTGAGCGCCAACGTCAGCTTCGCAGCGTCGTCGGCGCTGCATCCCTCGCGGGCGCCGGGCGCGGTGTCTCCCTCCACGGTCGTCGAGCGCGACGGCCAGAAGATCGGCATCATCGGCCTGACGATCGCCGCCAAGACCCAGGCTTCCTCCAGCCCGGACAAGGGCACGGTGTTCGAGGACGAGGCGGTGGCGGCCCAACGCCAGATCGACGCGCTGCGCGCGCAGGGCGTCGACAAGATCATCCTGCTCAGCCATACCGGATACGGGTACGACAAGGAGATCGTCGCCAAGCTCGACGGCGTGGACGTGCTGGTGGGCGGCGATTCCCATACGCTGCTCGGCCCCGACGCGATGGCGGCTACGTACGGCCTGGGCGCGACGCCGGGAGGCGCCTATCCCACCCGGGCGACGGACAAGCAAGGCAAGCCGGTGTGCCTGGTGCAGGCGTGGGAGTACAGCCGCGTGGTGGGCGAGTTGAAGGTTGAATTCGACGCCAAGGGAGAGGTCAGCAAGTGCGAGGGCACGCCCCACGTCCTGATCGGCGACGACTTCGCCATAGGCGGCACGGCGGCGGGAGCGGCCGACCGGACCGCGATCCTGGCCGACGTGCAGGCCAGCGGTTTCCTGAAGGTGACGGCGCCGGACGCCGCCACTGCGCAATTGCTCCAGCCCTTCAAGCAGCAGGTGGATGCCTTCAACAAGACCGTCGTGGCGCAGGCGCCGGAGGAACTGTGCTCGCGGCGCGTGCCGGGCGGGTCTCCCACCCAGACCGCGGGCTGGAACGACTACGGGCGATCGAGCGCGGCGTGCAATGCGCTGGGCGACGTGACGCGGCGCGGCGGCGACATCCAGCAGATCGTCGCCCAGGCCTTCCTGGAGATTGCGCAGAAGTCCTACGGCGGCGCCGACCTGACGCTGCAGAGCGGCGGCGGCGTGCGGGTGCCCTTGCAGGGTGACATCACGGCGGGCCGCGCCATCGAAGTGGTGCCGTTCGGCAATCAGCTCTATCGTCTGGAAGTGACGGCGGCGGAGATCAAGAACATGCTGGAGGACGGCCTGGAGGCTACCTATGGCGGTTCGGGCGCCACCGGCCCCTATCCCTATACCGGCGGGCTGCGGTGGGACGTGGATGCGACCCAGCCCAAGGGCAGCCGCGTCAGCAACATCGAGCTGCGCGACAGCGCCACCGGCAACTGGGCCCTGCTGGACCTGGGCAATGCCACCCGTACATACAAACTGTTCGTGCTGAGCTTCAACGCCAACGGCGGCGACGGCTATGCCACGCTGGCCGCCGTGCCGGCGGCCAGGCGGCTAGACGTGGGCGTGCTGGATGCCGATGTCTTCCTGGAATACATCGCGGCCCAGCCCAAGGCGGGCAACGGCCTGCCGCAGCTGCGCAAGCTCGATGCGGGGCTCTACAGCACCAAGTCGCATAGGGATATGTGGACTTCCGCGACGCGCTGACGCGGCCGGAGCGGCGGGGTTCGGGCGAGAGGGGGGCGAGGGACTTTCCTGGCGTCTGGCGCGGCATGGAGAGCGGTAGACTATGGGGGTAGGCAGTTGCCGTGCTTGCGGGCGGCTGCGCGAGTCCGTAGTTCCGAATCGCCCGTGCGCGGCTGTTGCCGCGCATGCCCCAGATAGGGCCGGCCGCCCCGGCCCGTTTATCGCCAGGAAGACCATGTCGAATTTCATCGTTCGCAAAGTCGCAGTGCTGGGTGCCGGAGTCATGGGCGCCCAGATTGCCGCGCACTGCGTCAATGCCAGGGTGCCGGTGGTGCTGTTCGATCTGCCCGCCCGGGAAGGCCCCAAGAACGGCGTCGTGCAGAAGGCCATCGACAACCTGCGCAAGCTCAGCCCCGCCCCGCTGGCCGTGCCGGAGCTGGCCGCGCTGATCGAACCCGCCAACTACGAAGAAGACCTGGCCAAGCTCAAGGAGTGCGACCTGGTGATCGAGGCCATCGCCGAGCGCATGGACTGGAAGCACGACCTGTACGCCAAGGTCGCGCCGGCCATCGGGCCGCAGGCCATCTTCGCCACCAATACCTCGGGCCTGTCGATCACCGAGCTGTCCAAGGGCATGGAAGCCGGTCTGCTGCCGCGCTTCTGCGGCGTGCACTTCTTCAATCCGCCGCGCTACATGCACCTGGTGGAGCTGATCCCCACCGCGCATACCCAACCCGCCATCCTGGACCATCTCGAGGCCTTCCTGACCACGGTGCTCGGCAAGGGCGTGGTGCGGGCCAAGGACACGCCCAATTTCATCGGCAACCGCGTGGGCGTGTTCGGCCTGCTGTCGGCCATGATCGAGGCCGAGAAGTTCGGACTGGCCTACGACGTGGTGGACGACCTGACCGGCGCCAAGCTGGGACGGGCCAAGTCGGGCACCTTCCGCACCGGCGACGTGGTCGGCCTCGATACGCTGGCGCACGTCATCAAGACCATGGAGGACTACCTGCCCGACGACCCCTTCGCGGCCAACTACGGCACGCCGCCGGTGCTGGCCGGGCTGATCAAGGAGGGGGCGCTGGGGCAGAAGACCGGCGCGGGGTTCTTCCGCAAGCAAGGCAAGGCCATCCTGCGCCTGGATCCTGCCAAGGCCGAGTACGTCCCCGCCGACGGCAAGGCCGACGACGGCGTGGTCCGCATCCTGAAGAACAAGGACGCCGGACAGCGCCTGCAGGCGCTGCGCGACAGCGATCATCCCCAGGCCCAGTTCCTGTGGGCCATCCTGCGCGATACCTTCCATTACATCGCCGTGCACCTGGCCGATATCGCCGATACCGCGCGCGACGTGGATTTCGCGATGCGCTGGGGCTTCGGCCATGGCACCGGGCCGTTCGAGCTCTGGCAGCAGGCCGGCTGGACCCGGGTCGCCCAGTGGGTGCAGGCCGACATCGCCGCCGGCAAGACCCTGTCCAGCGCGCCGCTGCCGGCGTGGGTGACCACGGGCCCGGTGGCCGAGCGGGGCGGCGTGCACACGCCCGAGGGATCGTGGAATCCGGCCGCCGGCCGGTTCGAGCCGCGCTCGAGCCTGCCGGTCTACCAGCGCCAGATATTCCGCGCGCCGCTGGCGGGCGAAGGCATCGCGCCGCTCGCGGCGGGACGGACCGTCTTCGAGGATGAAGCCATCCGGCTATGGACCCTGGATCGCGCCGGCCTGGACGACGTGCTCATCGCCTCGTTCAAGACCAAGATGCACACCATCAGTCCGGCCGTGACGCTGGGGCTGCTGAGGGCGGTCGACATCGCCGAGGAAAGCTACCGCGGTCTGGTGATCTGGAATGCGGGCGAACCGTTCTCGGCGGGCGCCGATTTGCAGGCCATCATGCCCTTGTTCATGAGCGGCGGCGTGCAGGCCGTCGCGCCCGAAGAAGAGCGCCTGCAGCAATTGATGCTCCGCGTGCGCTACGCCCAGGTTCCCACGGTCGCGGCGCTGGCCGGCATGGCGCTGGGCGGCGGATGCGAGCTTTCGGTGTATTGCACCCGGCGGGTGGCGCATTTCGAGACCTACCTGGGCCTGGTCGAGGTGGGCGTGGGCTTGATTCCGGGCGGCGGCGGGCTGACTTATCTCGCGCGGCGCGCCGCCCAGGAACACGCGCTGGCGCCCGAGACCTCCCTGCTGCTGTTCCTGAAGAAATACGCCTTGCAGGCCGCCACGGCACAGGTTTCCAAGTCGGCCGTGGAGGCGCGGCGCATGGGTTACCTGCTGGAAGACGATCCCATCGTCTTCAACGTGCACGAGGTTCTGTACGCCGCCGTCCGCGAGGCGCAGGCGCTGCACGACACCGGCTGGCGCGCGCCGTGGAAGGAGCCGTTCGCGGCGGCCGGCAGCGAGGGCATCGCCACGCTGACCTCGCAACTGGTCAACATGCGCGACGGCGGCTTCATTTCCGAATACGACTACCACCTGGGCCGCGCGATCGCCGAGATCCTGTGCGGCGGCGAGATCGAGGCGGGGTCGCTGGTGGACGAACAATGGATCATGGCGCTCGAGCGGCGGACGTTCATGTCGCTGCTCGGCAATCCCAAGACGCAGGAGCGCATCATGGGCATGATGCAGACGGGCAAACCCGTTCGTAATTGATAATGGCCCCCCCTACGCGCTGACGCGCGTCCCCCAGGGGGCGATGCGGGTGGACCGGAAGGAAAGCCCACCCCCTCGAGGGGGACGCGCGAAGCGCGGAGGGGGTGGGCCCTCGCGTAGCGGGTATAACTTCAGGAGATGTAGATGTCTCGACAATTGCAGGAAGCCTACGTGGTCGCGGCGGCCCGGACGCCCATAGGCAAGGCGCCTCGCGGCGCGCTCAGGACGGTGCGGCCCGACGACTTGCTGATACATGCCATCCGGTCGGCGCTGGCGCAGGTGCCGGGGCTGGATCCCCAGCGCATCCAGGATGCCATCATCGGCTGCGCCATGCCCGAGGGTGCGCAGGGCCTGAACGTGGCCCGCATTTCCACCCTGCTGGCGGGGCTGCCGCAGAGCGTGGGCGCCGTCACGGTCAACCGGTTTTGCGCGTCGGGGCTGACCGCGGTGTCCATGGCCGCGGACCGCATACGCGTGGGCGAGGCGGACGTGATGATAGCCGGTGGCGTCGAGTCGATGAGCATGGTGCCGATGATGGGGTTCAATCCGTCGGTCAACCCGCGCGTGTTCGAGGGCGACGAGAACATCGGCATCGCCTACGGCATGGGCCTGACGGCCGAGAAAGTGGCCGCGCAATGGAGGGTGTCGCGCGAGGACCAGGACGCCTTCGCCCTGGCCTCGCACCAGAAGGCCCTGGCCGCGCAGCAGGCCGGCGAGTTCAAGGACGAGATCGCGCCGATCGAGGTCGTGGCGCATTTTCCCGATCTCGATGCGCAGCAGGTCGCCACCCGCAAGCGCACCTTGTCGCTGGACGAAGGGCCGCGCGCCGATACCAGCGCCGAAGCGCTGGCGCGCCTGCGGCCGGTATTCGCGGCCAAGGGGAGCGTGACCGCCGGCAACAGCTCGCAGACTTCCGACGGCGCCGGCGCGCTGGTGCTGGTGTCCGAGAGGGCGTTGAAGGAATTCAACCTCACGCCGCTGGCCCGCTTCGTGACCGCGTCGGTGCGCGGCGTGCCGCCCGAGATCATGGGCATCGGGCCGAAGGAGGCGGTGCCGGCCGCATTGAAGCAAGCCGGACTGTCGCTGGCCGACATGGACTGGATCGAGCTCAACGAAGCGTTCGCCGCGCAGTCGCTGGCGGTGATTCGCGATCTCGGCCTGGACCCGGCCAAGGTCAATCCCATGGGCGGGGCAATCGCGCTGGGACATCCGCTGGGCGCGACGGGCGCGATCCGTTCGGCCACCGTGGTCCATGCGCTGCGGCGCCGCAACCTCAAGTACGGCATGGTCACCATGTGCGTGGGCACGGGCATGGGCGCCGCCGGCATTTTCGAACGGGTCTAGAAAAGAATCCGGCTGGCCCCATGCCGGCCGCGCGCGGCCGCCGGAAATGCGGTACTTTGGAGTCAGGTCATGGCGCGGTAGCCGGCGGGGGCCTTTCCATGAGCGAGTTCGTCACGCTGGAAGTCCACACCAATCCCTGGGATGCGCACATCACCCGGGGACTGCTGGAAAGCGAGGGCATTCCGGTCCTGCTGCAGAACGAGCACCAGGTTTGGGCCAACTGGCCTTTCTCGCTGGCGCTGGGCGGGGTACAGGTGCAGGTGCCGGCCAATGCGCTGACGCGTGCCACGGCCATCCTGAACCGGCGCAACAGCGGCGAGTACCAGCAGGAAGTTTTCGATATTCCCGCCACCGGGATGCGGTGCGCATCCTGCGGCGGCACGCGCTTCACGCGCGACGTGAACTGGGGCCAGGTCGTCCTTGCGCTGGTCACGCTGTACTGGAGCAGCGTCATCTTTCCGCCGCGCAAGGGGCCGATGAAGTGCGCCGACTGCGGCGGCCGGCCCGAGGCCTGACCGCAGCGCACCGGCCCGGGCGGGATGGGCGCCGGGAGTCCGCGAAGGCTACCGGCGGCCCGGCGCTTCGTCTTGTTTCAGGCGGTCGGCGTTTTCCTGCATCCGGCGCAGCAGCGCCAGCAACTGTTCCACGTCGGCGCCGCTGAATCCGTCGAGTACACGGGATTGCCTTTCCATGGCCCTGGCGATCAGCGCCTCGCTGGTCTGCCGCCCCTTGGGCGTAATGCTGAAGATCGTGCGCCGGGCGTCGGCCGGGTCCGGTACCGACCCGACCAGGCCGGCCCGTACCAGCTTGGCCAGCGTGCGACTCACCCAGGCCTTGTCGATGTGCAGCGCATGGCAAAGCGGCGTGACCCCCATGCTGCCGCGAGTGGCCAGTATCACCAGGCAGCGGTACTCGGGCAGGGTCAGCCCGGCCACTTCCTGCGCGTTGCGCTCGGCCAGGCTGCCCAGGCTCGAGGACAGGCGGAAGATGAGGAAGCCGAGCAGCGTGGTCAGCTCGAAATCGACGGGCGCGGCATCGCGCCGGCGCTGGGCGGTCTTCATCGGGGGCTCCGTGCGGCCGGCCCGTCGGCGCGAGAATCCGGTGCTGGGCGGGACGGCACAAAGACGGCAAGTTTCATCGGCCAGAAACAGGGAAATGCGATCAGGCGTCATGTTGACAGAGGATGGCCGGCCGTGTCATTTGTTGTCATAACATCATTGACAACACAACAAAAAGCGCGCATCGTCTCCGCTAACTTTCATTTCCATTCCCGGTCCGATGGCTTCCAACCTTCTCATCATCCTGTCGGACGAGCACAGCCCGGGCGTCATGGGCTGCGCCGGACATCCCGACGTAGCCACGCCGCATCTGGATGCGCTGGCGGCCTCCGGCACCCGGTTTTCGAATGCGGTCTGCGCCAGCCCCATCTGCGTGCCCGCCCGGGCGGCGTTGGCCACCGGCCGGGCGGTCCACGAAGCGGGCTATTGGGACAACGTGGATGCCTACGACGGTGCCGTGCCGAGTTGGCATCACGTGCTGCGGGAACGGGGGCACGAGGTCGTTTCCATCGGCAAGCTGCACTATCGGGGCGCCGAGGGCGAGGACTACGGCTTTTCCGCCAGCCTGCTGCCCATGCACATCCATGGCGGCCGGGGCGAGGTCAAGATGCTGCTGCGCAATCCCCCGGCTTTCCTGGGGGACGGCGCCAACATGCTGGCTTCGGCCAAGGCCGGGGAGTCCGACTACAACCGCTACGACGACCGCATCTGCGAAACGGCCATCGATTGGCTGAAACGCAAGGCGGCCTCGCCCCCGCCGGACAAGCCCTGGGTCCTGATGGTCTCGCTCGTGGCCCCCCACTTTCCGCTGACGGTGCCGGCACCGTTCTTCGACCTGTACGCCGACCGCGCGCTTCGCCTGCCCAAGGCCTACCGCTTCGGCATCGACGAGAAAGCCCATCCATTTGTTCGCCAGTACGCCCGCGCCACCGGCTACAACGTCCACTTCCGCGACGAAGCGGACGTGCGGCGCGCGCTGGCGGGCTATTACGGCCTGGTCAGCTTCCTGGACGCCAAGGTCGGCAGGCTGATGGCGGCGCTGCATGAGTTCGGGTTGAAGGACGGGACGCGGGTCATGTACCTGAGCGACCACGGCGACAACGTCGGGGCTAGGGGGCTGTGGGGCAAGAGCACGATGTATGCGGAATCGGCCGGCATTCCGCTGATACTGGCGGGTGCCGGCATCCAGGCGGGGCGCGTGGAGGAAACGCCGGTCGGCCAGATCGACGTCTACGACACGGTGCTCGACGCCGTCGGCGTGCCCGCGGAGGCGAGTACGGCTTCGGCGCGATCGCGGTCGCTGTTGCGCGACTTGCCCGGCGATCGCGTCGTGCTGTCCGAGTATCACACCGTCGGCTCGCGCGCCGGCGTATTCATGCTGCGCGATGCCCATGCCAAGTACGTGCACTATTGCGACCATCCGCCTCAGCTGTTTGACCTCGACGAGGACCCGGACGAGCTGGACGACATCGCGGCGCGCTCGCCTGGGCGGGTGCGCGCCTGGCGCGACCGGTTGGCCGAATTCTGCGATCCGGACGAGGTGGATCGCCGCGCCAAGGCGCGCCAGGCCGAACTGATAGGCAAGTTCGGCGGCGCGGAAGCCATCCGGGCGGGGGCGGGCATAGGCGGCCATACCCCCGTCTCGGCATGACCACTTTTTTCCCATTCTTCATGCGGCCGCAAGGGCCGCCGCGCACATGCCAAAAAGCAGGAGACATGACATGAAACGCCCCAGGGGGTTGGGCAAGCTGATCGCGGTCGCGCTGGCGCTTGCAGCCGGATTGGCGCAGGCGCAGCCGGGAGGCGCCATCCGCCTGCTGGTGGGTTTTCCGGCCGGCGGCGCGCCCGATGCCGTGGCCCGTGTATTCGCCGAGCACTTGCGGCTGGCCAGCGGCGCCAACGTGGTCGTGGAGAATCGCGCGGGCGCGACCGGCAAGCTGGCCATCGACGCGGTGCTGGCGGCGCCGGCCGACGGCCTCACGCTCATGGTGATGCCGTCCAGCTCGCTGCTGCTGACGCCCATGGTGCTGAAATCCGCGAACTACGACGCCGTGCGCGATTTCTCCGCCGTTTCGGCCCTGGCCGAGTATGGTTTCGGCATGGCGCTGGGCCCGGCCGCCCAGGGCGCCACCCTGGCCGATTTCTCCGCATGGGCCAAAAGCCACCCGGACAAGGCCAACTACGCCACGCCGGGACTGGGCACGCCTCAGCATTTCCTGGGCGCGGAACTGGCCAGGCAGATAGGTGCGCCGCTGACGCACGTTCCCTATCGCGGGGGGGCCAATGCCGTGACGGACGTCCTGGGCGGCCAGGTGGCGGCGCTGATCACGACCGAGCAATTGCTCGTGCCCTACCAGGCGCAGGGCAAGCTGCGGGCCGTGCTCGTCACGTCGCCGCAACGCAACGCCAAGCTGCCCGGCGTGCCGACCGCCCGCGAGTCCGGCCTGCCGCAACTGGAGGCCGTGGACTGGTTCGGGCTGTTCGCCAGGGCCGGCACGCCTGCGGAGCGGCTGGCCGAATGGCAGACCCGCGCCGACGCCGTGCTGGCCAGCCCCGGCTACAGGAAGGCGATTGCCGACATGGGCTACGCGCTGCCCGCCCAACCCACCGCGGGGCTGGAGCGGCGGCTAGAGCGAGAGCGGGGGATATGGAGCGAGCGCATGCGGGTTTCCGGTTTCAAGGCAACGGAATAACATTTGCTGACGGCTGGGCCCAGGCCGCGCGGGCTGCCGGGCCGCGCGGCCGGTGGTCCGATGCGAACCTCCCGGCCTGAGGAGCACGCTATGCAGAAGTTGAACGCCCGGGAAATCGAACAGGCCATGGCGCAATTGGCGGATTGGGAGCTGGATGCCGCCCGTGGCGCCATCCGGCGCCGGTTCCAGTTCGACGACTTCGGCCAGGCTTTCGCGTTCATGACGCGCATCGCCTTGTATGCCGAGAAGAACAACCATCATCCCGAATGGTCCAACGTCTACAACCGGGTGGACATCACCTTGACCACCCACGATGCGGACGGCCTGACGCTGCGCGACATCGAGCTGGCGCGCCATGCGGACGAGGCCGCCCGCGCCTATCCGAAGAGGGCGGGATGAAACGCCCATCGACCGCGCCCAAGCACGGGCTGGCCGCCGGCGAGGCGGGCCGGCCCGAGCGGGCGGACTGGACCGTGGACCAGGGCTGGGAGCGCTACACGGCCGAAGAGCACGCAGTGTGGAAATTCCTGTTCGAACGCCAGGCCCGGCTGGTTCCTGGCCGTGCGTGCCGCGAGTTCGAGGCGGGCATGCGCGACCTGCCCATCGGCGCCGACCAGATTCCCGATTTTCGCCGCCTGAGCGACGTGCTGGCCAAGCGCACCGGCTGGCAGGTGGTGGCCGTGCCGGGCCTGGTGCCTGACGACGTGTTCTTCGAGCATCTGGCCAACCGGCGCTTTCCGGCCGGGCAGTTCATCCGCCGATCCGACCAGCTCGACTATCTGGAAGAGCCCGACGTCTTCCACGACGTCTTCGGCCACGTGCCCATGCTGATGAACCCGATCCTGGCGGATTTCGTGCAGGCCTACGGCGAGGGCGGGCTGCGGGCCCAGCGCATGGGCGTGCTGCCCAACCTGGCGCGCGTCTACTGGTACACGGTGGAGTTCGGCCTGGTCAGACAGGCGGAAGGCCTGCGCATCTATGGATCGGGAATCATTTCTTCGTATGCCGAAAGCCTGTTCGCGCTGGACGATGCCTCGCCCAACCGCTTGCGGTTCGATCTCGAGCGCGTCATGCGTACCCGCTACCGCATCGACGATTTCCAGGAAACCTATTTCGTCCTGCACGATCTGGAGGAACTGCTGGAGCTGGCGCGGGTGGATTTCGCGCCCGTCTACGAGCGAGTCCGCACGCTGCCCGAGCTCGAGCCGGGCGAGCTGCTGGCGCAGGACGAAGTCATGACCGAAGGCACGGGCGCCTACCATGCCCGGGCAAGGGAGAACTAGCGTGGCATCCATGCATGCGGAACGGCGCACGGTGATGGTGACCGGTGCGGCGGGAACCCTCGGAAGCGCCGTGGCCGCGGCCTTCGCGGGCGAAGGCGCCAATCTCGTGCTGCTCGACCGGCGCGAGCCTCGCCTGCCCGAGGGCATCGATGCGTCGGCCTGCCTGGTCGCGCCGGTCGACCTGCTCGACGCAGGCCAGGTGTCGGCTGCCGCGGATCTGGCCCGCCGGCGTTTCGGCGCGATCGACGTGTTGTGCAATATCGCGGGCGGTTTCCGCATGGGCGAGGCGGTGCACGAGACCAGCAGCGATACCTGGGATTTCCTGTTCGACCTGAATGCCAGATCCGTGGTGCATGCCGCCCGGGCGGTCGTGCCGGGCATGATCGCCCGGCGTTCCGGCCGGATCGTCAACGTCGCGGCGTTTGCCGCCCGGCACGGCGTGGCGCGCATGGGCGCCTATTGCGCATCGAAGAGCGCCGTCGTCCGCCTGACCGAGGCGATGGCGGCCGAACTGCGCGAGCAGGGCATCAACGTCAACTGCGTCATGCCCACCATTATCGACACGCCGGAAAACCGGCGCGACATGCCCGATGCCGATCCCGCCAATTGGGTGGGGCCGGCCGACCTGGCCGAGGTGATCCGCTTCCTCGCCTCGCCCGCCGCCAAAGCCATCCACGGCGCGGCCCTTCCGGTAACCGGGCTGTCCTAGGGCGTGTTAACGCTAAAAGGAGCCTCGCACAGGCGGGCAATCGGTCGCCAGGCTAGGCGCGGTCGCCGCCGCGTGGCTGTGCCACGCAAGGTGAGCGCAACGACGCCTGGCGACCGATTGCCCGCCTGCCCGAAGGGTGAGTACCCAAATGAGCGCCCCTCCGCGTTGCGAATGCTCGCCGTGGTCCCGCCACGACTGCGCTTCGCGCCTTGATGGCCACTCATTTGGGTACTCATGCGAGGCTCCTTTTAGCGTTAACACGCCCTAGCGCCCGCAGGTCGCTAAGGGGTGAACTCACCCAAAGAGCCGAGTTCCTCGATGAGCTCGGCCCATGGGCGCCGTCCGGCCGACAGGTTCAAGCTTACGTGATGGGTGCCGGCTTCGCGCATGCGCGACAGGATGTCGCCGAGCGCCCGCAAGCCGGTGCGATAGCCCAGTTCGATCGGCTCCGCCGGGGCGTCGGAGCGGTCCAGCAGTTCGACCCGCATGGCCACGCCAAAGCCGCGGAACCGCCCCGGGGCGGCGCGTTCCACCGCTTGCCGCCAGAAACGATGCCGACCTTGCTGGACTTCCGGTTCGCGGTGGTACGTCATCCAGCCGATGGCATGGCGGGCGATCCAGTCCAGGCTCTGGCCCGCCGATCCAACGGCCAGCATGGGAATGGGCATGGCTGCGCGCGGGCGCAGGCTGAAATCGATGGGCGGATCGTCGAGCCGGTCGGGCAGCACCCGCGCCGGCAGTTCCAGGGCCGCCGCCAATTGTTCCCAGCGGGCGCGGAAGTCTTCGCGGCGCCGGGCGGCATCGCGGCCGAATGCGAGGTACTCCGGCGGCCGGTCTCCCGAGCCCAGCCCCAGCATGAAGCGACCAGGCGCCAGGGCCGCGACCGAGGTCGCGCCCTTGGCGACGTGCAGGGGATGCCTGAGGGTCAATACGATGGCACCGGTGACCAGCGCGATGCGATGGGTATGGGCGGCGAGCGCGCCCAGCCACACCCAGGGATCCAGATGGCCGATCGATTCCGGATACCCCGGATGGTTGAGCGGCACGTCGCGCACCCACAGCGCGGCGAACCCGGCCGCCTCCGCCTGCGCGGCCAACTCCAGTTGCCGGCGGAAATCCACTTCGCGTTCGCCCTTGTATTCGGCCGCTTCGACCCACGGCAGGCCCAACCCGATCGACAGCCTGCCGGGCTGGAATAGGGCCGTCGCGGGCGTCAGCGGACTTTCATGCATCAGGCGCTCCGCCTGGCGGCCGGGTGGAGAACGCCGGGGGCCGTCACCTCAAGCCGGCTCCATGCCGTTGCTGCGCTTGATCTGCGCGGTATCGGCGCTGGCCATGAAGGCGAGCAGCTCGCGCACGGCCTCCGGCTGGGCCGAGGCGGTGGCCACGCCGGCCGAGAAGGTCGTCAGCGTCTGGATCTCGGGCGGCAGCGGGCCCAGGATATCGATGCCGGGCAGGTTCATCATTTCGCTCAATTGCTGGAAGCCGAGCTCGACCTCGCCCTTGGCAATGAGCGATCCGACGGGGACGCCGGGCGTCGCCTGCACCGTGCGGTCCTTGATCTGGTCCGCGATGCCCCAGCGTTCGAACAACTTGGCAAGGTAGATGCCGCTCGGGCCGGTTGAATAGCCGATGGTGCGGGCGTCGAGCACCGCCTGCTTGAGCGCCTGTTCCGAGCCGATGTCCACGCGCGGCGCGCCGGCGCGCACGGCCACGTAGACACCGGACTTGACCAGGTCCGCCCGGCTGCCGGCCACGATGCGGCCGGCTTCGGTCAACTGGTCGATGACATTGGCGGCCAGCACCACCGCGTCGAACGCTTCGCCCGCCTGCACCCGCTTGGCGGCGTCCACGCCTCCCACGGATTCAACGAGGATTTGCTGCGAATTCGACTGCTGGAACTTGGCAACGAGATCGGCAAGCAGCTGCTTGGTTGCCATCGAAGAAATGATATGGATCTGGGAGGCCATGCGGTTTGCTTCCTGTAGATCGGGCCGGCGGCATGAGAGGCCCGCGCTTGCGGAGAATTAGAACACAGCGAGGTCAGTCACCCCGCCCCCATTCGTCGACGAAGGTGTCGCGGAATGCACGCAGCCAGTCCAGGCGCTTTTCTGCCAGCCGGGCGCCGGCCGCGGTCCGCATGGTGGCGGGCAGGGTGGCGAGCTTGGCTTCGATATGGTCCAGCGCGTAGGCCCGGTCGTCGAGCGGCCGGTCGCGGGCGAGCGGGTCGGCAGGGTGGGCCAGCGCCGATCCCATCCGGCCCGCGGTGTAGTACAGGCGGGCCAGCCCCACCGCGCCCAGCGCGTCCAGGCGGTCGGCATCCTGGACGATGCAGGCCTCGATGGTGCGCGGGGCGATGCCGGCCGAAAAACTGTGCGCCTCGATGGCATGGGCCACGCCGTCCAGCTTGTCGGCCGGAAATCCGGCATCGGCCAGCAGGCGCCGGGCACGTTCGGCCGCCATGCGGGAGGCCCGCGCGCGGTCGGGATGCTGCTTGGGCAGGTTGACGATGTCGTGCAGATGGCAGGCGGCGAGGACGATCAGCGGATCCGCTTCGGGATGCTCGGCCAGCAGGCTCGCGGCCGCGCGCCATACGCGCGCCACGTGCGTGGCGTCATGGGCGCCGTCCGCCCCGTCGTCGGGCACGGCCATTGCGGCCAGACGGGCGCGCCACTCATCCAGCTCGCCGCCCATGCCCGCTTCAGCCCGGGGCATGCGCAAGCACGTTGACGACATTGCCGAACGGGTCCCGGACATAGAAGCGCCTCACGCCCCAAGGTTCGTCGCAGGGGCCATAGACGATCTCGGCTCCCCGCGAGCGAGCCCGGGCGTGGACCTCGTCCACGTCGTCCACTTCGATGGACAGCGCCGGCACCATCGTGCCCGAGCCGCCTTCGCTGGCCACGCTCAGCTGCGGCGTCTGTTTGCCGCCGGACGCGAAAGTCAGCAGCCAGCCGTGGTCCATCACGATCTCCAATCCCAGCAAGTCTTCATAGAAGGCGCGGGCCAGGGCGGGATCGGGAGCGGCGAGATTGGCAACGATGCGGCGGACTGTCATGGGAGAGCGATTCACGGAAGGCGCTTCCGGCATTCTATCGCCGCCGATGTGCCAGCCGGTTCTTGCAAAATTTTTGAACGTCGTATAAAAATGAACTTAGTTCAATATAGTGACAGGAAGTTCGCATGGAATCCCCGTCCCCGGAAACCGGCCGCAGGGAGCGCAAACGCCACCACACCATGGATCATCTCGCGGCCACGGCTTTCCGCCTGTTCGAGGCGCATGGATACGATGCCGTCACCATGGAGTCGGTCGCATCGCATGCCGACGTGGCGAAGGGCACGCTGTACAACCATTTCCCCGTCAAGGAGGCGCTGCTGGCGCACCAGTTCCATGCCGAGCTGGCGGCGGGGCTCGAGGCGTTGCGCGAGGCCATCGCCGCGCAATCCGGTTTCGCCGCGCGGCTGCGCTACCTGCTGGCCGCGTCGGCGCAATGGTGCGAGGGCCGCCGCGACTACCTGCCTCATTACCTGCAGTTCAGGCTGGCCGGGCCCGACGCGGCCGCGCGCTACCGGGGCGATCGCGGCGCATCGAGCGGCATCGACCGGGCGTTCGGCGCGCTCATCCGGTCGGGGCTGGAGGACGGGTCGCTGCGGCCGGGCCAGGACGCTGACCGGCTGACCGCTTTCCTGCAGCATCTGCACCTGGGCGCCCTGATGCATTGGCTGGCGACGCCCGGACTCGACCTGCGGGCGGAGTTCGACGCCATGGTCGATTTCTTCCTTGCCGGCGCGTCTTCCGGCGGGGCGGATGCCGCGCGGCGGCGGGGGAACGGACAGTGACCGGTTTCATCCTCGATTGGCCCGCGGCGGCGGAGCGCGGACCGGGCGCCGCCGGCGGCAAGGGCTGGCAGTTGGGCCGCATGGCCGAACTCGGGCTGCCCGTGCCGGACGGCTTCGTCATCGCGGCCGAGGCGAGCCGGTCGCATGGCATCGGCCAGCCGGTGCCCGCACCCGTATTGGCAGCGGTCGAAGCCGAGATCGCGCGGCGCGGCTGGACCGGGCGCCCGTTGGCGGTGCGCTCGTCGGCGCCGCAGGAGGATTCGGGCAGCGCCTCGTTCGCGGGCATTCATCGTTCGCACCTCAATGTGCGCGGACCGGCGGCGATGGCCGTCGCCATCCGGTCCGTATGGGACTCGGCCTGGGAAGAGCCGGCCCTGGCCTATCGCCAGCGTGCCGGCATCTCGCGGGACGACGTATCGATGGCAGTGGTGGTCATGCCCTTGCTCGATACCGTGGCCAGCGGCATTGCCTTCACCTGCGATCCTCTTTCCGGCCGGGACGACCAGGTCGTCGTGCATGCGCACTGGGGGCTGGGCGAGGCGCTGGTGGGAGGACAGGCGCAGGGCGACGAATACCGGCTGCAGGAACGGCTGCCCGGCCAGCCGCTGGCGCTGGTGGCGCAGCAGCGAGGCACGAAGCAGCGCATGACGCGGGCCGCCGCGCGAGGCGGCACCGAACTGGCGCCGACGCCGGCCGAGCAGGCAAGCGGCGCCGTGCTCACGGATGGCCAGGCCGAGACACTGGGCGCGCTCGCACGCGAGGCCGCCTGCGCGCTGGATTACGCCGCCCCCTGGTACGACCTGGAGTGGGCTTGGGACGGCACGCGTTTCTGGATTGTCCAGGCGCGTCCGGTCACGGCACGGCGGCGCCATACCTACCCGGCGCTTCAGGGCCAGCCCGGATTGTGGTCGCGGGCCAATACCCGGGAAGTCCTGCCCGAACCGCTTTCCGCGCTCGAATGGGGCCTGGACCGCTGGATGGTGGACCGCATGTTGACGCGCGGTTATGTGCTCAGCGGCTACACACCGCTGCCCGGGGTTCGCCGCGCGGCGCTGCACTGGGGACGCCTGTACCTGGATGCCTCGGTCATGCAATGGGAAGCCTACGATGCGCTGGGCATCGCGCCCCAGGCCATCAACCGCCTGCTCGGCGGCTCCCAGCCGGAAATCTCGGTTCCTCCACGCTCGGCGCGCCAGCGGCTGCGGCACGGCGCAAGCATGCTGCGCTATATGTGGCATGCCGGCGGGATGCGTCGCCGCGCCGGCCGGATCCTGGATGCCGCCCGCCGCCAGGCGGCGCAATGGCGGCAGGCGCCTTTGCCCGCTGGTGCGCCGGGCCTCGCTCATCGCCTGAGAGAACGATTCGATGCCATGCATCGCGCCGACGATCTCTTCTTCCTGCAAGGATCGGCCGGTGGAACCTTGTCCGGCCTCGTCGACCTCGTCGGGAAATATTGCCCTGGCGAAGGGCATGCGCTCGTCGCGGCCCTGATGGCGGGCGGCGAACCGAGCGTGACGGCCCGCCAGGCGTACGAGCTGATGGAATTGGCCGCCGTCGCGGCCGCCGATCCTCCGGCCCTGGCCTGGTTGCGCCACCCGGGCCGCGATGCCGCGGCCTGGGCACGCGAGCTCGGGGAGGACTCGCCCTTCCGCCGGGCCTTCGCCGTTTTCCTCGACCGCTATGGCCATCGCGCCATTGCCGAAAGCTATTTCGGCAGCCCGCGCTGGCGCGAAGACCCCGCCTACCTGTTCGACATGGTGGCGGGGTTCATCGGCCACGATCCGCAAGCGCAGCGCCGCCGCCAGCGCGAAGCCGCCGACCAGGCCTGGCGCCGGCTGCGCGAACGGGCTCCCGGCTGGGCGCTGCCGCTGGTGCGCTGGCTGGTCAAGGTCTCCACGCAGGAAAGCAATCATCGCGAAGCGGCCCGCAGCGCGCTCATGGCCTATCTGGAAGTGCTGCGCCGGGAGCTGCTGGCGGCGGGAGGCATGCTGGCCGGTCCCGACGGCCTGGCGCGGCCCGAGGACGTGTTCCATCTGACGCTGGACGAGATCTACGCGGCGCTCGAAGGCAGCCTGGCGCCGAGGCACGCGGCCGTCAGGGCCGCCTGGCGGCGTGCGCGGCGAGAGGCGTGGGCGGCGCAGCGCGAGCCGGAAGTGCTGATCGAAGCGGCGCAAGGGGCGGTGGCCCCCTTGCCCGGCGATGGCCGCGTCGGCGGCCGTGGCGGCGACGCCTGGTCCGGCACGCCGGTGGGAACCGGCCATGCGCGGGGAGTCGCCCACGTGGCCAAGGGCCCGCGCGACGGAGTCGGCATGGCGCCCGGCAGCGTGCTCGTGGCGCCCTCCACCGACCCGGCATGGACGCCGCTATTCCTGCGGGCCGGCGCCCTCGTCATGGAGACGGGCGGATACCTGTCGCACGGCGCCATCGTCGCGCGCGAGTTCGGCATTCCCGCCGTGGCCAACCTGCCCGGCATACTCGAGCAGGTCGTGACGGGCGACCTGCTCGACGTGGATGGACATGGAGGAACGGTGCGCAGGATTGCGCGCGCTGGATGAGACATCCGGGGATGGGTAAAGTGGTGACTATCCTTCCCAGATTCCCCGTCCGCCCTTGAGCTCGTCCACGTCCTCCGATCCCCGCCTGAATCGACTGCGCCGCATGAAGCTCGGCGCGCTCGGCCTCCTGGCCGCCGCGCTGGCCGGGTTCGCGCTCAGCCACGCCATGGGCGGGCAGGGTGCCTGGGCATGGGTGCGCGCGTTCTGCGAGGCCGCGGCGGTCGGCGCGCTGGCGGACTGGTTCGCCGTCGTGGCGCTGTTCAAGCGGCCACTGGGCCTGCCGATTCCGCACACCGCCATCATCCCCAGCAACAAGGCTCGCCTGGCCGACAACCTGGCTGTTTTCGTGCGCGACCATTTCCTCGATCCCGACGCCTTGCTCGCCCGGCTGAAGGTGTTCGACCCGGCGAGCCGGCTAGGGACGTGGCTGAGCGAACCGGCCCAGGCCCGGGCGGTCGCCGCGATGGTGCGCACCTGGCTGTCGGAGGCACTGGACTTGCTCGACGAGCGCGCCGTGCGCGACGCCATCCAGGGATTCGTGGTGTCGCGGTTGCGCGCATGGGACGCCGGCGCCACCGCGGGCGAGGTGCTGGGACTCCTGACCCGCGACGGACGCCATCACCAGTTGCTGGACGAGGCCCTGCGGCGCCTGGGCGGCTATCTGAACGACGAAGGCGTCAAGGCGCGCGTCTCGGGCCTGATGGTGAAGTACGCGCGCAAGGAATGGCCCAAGATCGTCGGGACGGTCAATCTGGTGAGATCCGTGGACAGCATCGCCGACAGCCTGGCGGACAGGCTGGCCCGCGCCATGCTGGACGAACTGCAGGAAGTGCTGTCCCGTCCGGACCATCCGCTGCGCCGCGACTACGAGGAATGGGTCGAGGCCTACGTGGCCCGCTTGCGCGACGATGAGGCGTTGCGCGAACAGATCGACCGGATCAAGTCGAGGCTGATCGACCAGCCCACGGTGCGCGACTATGTACAGGGTCTATGGGGAGAGATCCATGCCGCCCTGCGCAGGAATCTCGACAGCGACGCGTCCCCCCTGGTGCGGCACCTGGAGCGGAGCCTGCTCGGCCTCGGGCGCCAGCTGGCTGGCAGCCCCGCGCTGCGCGACGCGATCAACGAACACGTCATGACGGGCGCCCGCAGCCTGGCGGCCCGCCTGCGGGCGGGCGTGACCGAACACATCGCGCAGACGGTCAAGGGATGGGACGAGCGGCGACTGGTGCAGGAGCTGGAGCTGAGCGTGGGCCGCGACCTGCAGTACATCCGCTACAACGGCACACTGGTGGGAGGGCTGATCGGCGTGGTGCTGCATGCGCTGGTGGTGACGCTGGGCGGGTGAGGCCCGGCTCAGGCAGCGTCGTCGCCCAAGGCCGGCGCGCGTCTGCCGCCCCGCAGTATGCGTGCCGCGACGGCGGCGGCGAACACGACCAGGATCGCGCCGATCAGCGCCGTAAGCTGCAGCGCATCCACGAATGCCGCGCGGGCCGCCGCCAGCATGGCCTCGGCCGCGGGGCCGGGCAGCGAATGGGCGGCCGCCACCGCGCCGCCCAGGGTGGACGAGGCGGCCGCGGCAAGCTCCGGCGGCATGCCGTCCGGCATGGCCTGCGCCAGGCCGGCGCGATAAATCATCGTGCCTATGCTGCCGAACAGGGCGATGCCGAGCGCCCCGCTGAATTCGGCGCTGGTCTCGGATATGGCCGACGCCGACCCCGCGCGCTCCGGCGGCGCCGACGTGATGATCATCTCGTTGCCGATGGTGAACACGGGCGCCATTCCCAGGCTCATGACGATCATGCCGGCCATCAATACCTCCAGCCCGAACCGGCCGCCGGCGGGCAGGATCAGCGCAAAGCCCACGGCCGCCGCCAGCAGTCCGCCCACGAAGATGGCGAGTGGCGACACGCGCCGGGCCAGGCGCGGCGCGAGCAGCGAGCCCACGACGAAACCCAGCGCCCAAGGCACCGTTACCAGGCCCGCGCGCAGCGGGTCCAGGCCCAGCACCAGCTGCAGATACTGGGTAATGAATATGTAGACCCCGAACATGGCCAGGCATGACAAGGCATAGGCCGCGATGGCCGCGCTGAAGGCCGGCCGCAGGAACAGGCTCATGTCCAGCAGCGGGTAAGGCAGGCGCCGCTGCCGGCGCACGAAGGCCACGCCCACCGCCAGCCCGGCCACGATAGCGGCCGCGGGCGCCCAGGCGAGGCCATGCTGGGCGATCTGCTTGAGCCCGTAGATCATCGCCAGCACCGCGGCCAGGGATTGCGCCACGCTCAGCGCATCGATGCGGCCGGCTTCCGGGTCGCGGTACTCCGGCAGCAGCAGCGGACCCAGCACCAGCAGGAGCAGCATCACCGGCACCGCCACCAGAAAAACCGAGCCCCACCAGAAGAACTGCAGCAGCAGCCCGCCCACCAGCGGTCCGATGGCGCTGCCCAGCGAGAAGCTCGCGATCCAGATGCCGATGGCGAGCTGCCGTTCATGCTCGTCGTGGAACATGTTGCGGATCAGGGACATGGTCGAGGGCGCCAGGGTCGCGCCCGCAATGCCGAGCAGGGCTCGCATGGCGATCAGCATGCCGGCGCTGTCGGAAAAGGCCGCGATGGCGGACGCGCCGCCGAAGGCGGCGGCGCCGATCAGCAGCAGCTTGCGCCGGCCGATGCGGTCGCCCAGCGTGCCCATGGTGATCAGCAGCCCCGCCACCAGGAAACCGTAGATGTCGATGATCCACAACAATTGGGAGCTGGAGGGATTCAGCTGCGCGCTGATGGCGGGTACGGCCAGGTTCAGCACGGTCAGGTCCATGGCATACACCATGCAGGGCAGGGCGATGACGGCCAGCCCTATCCATTCCTTGCGGGTGGCCTTGCCGGGAGAAGAAGATGTCATGAGTCGGGACGCTTGAAGATGGAGAATGATGGCGCCGGCGGATGACAGGCGTGCGGCGGTGCGCGGCCTGTCATGCCCGCCCGCCCTCTGGCGCAAGCGCTTCGGCCGCGCGCGCCAATAGGAGCTCCTGTTCCCGCAGGTTGCGCGTCATCGCCGCCGCGCGCAGGAACTCCTCGCGCGCTTCGGCACGGCGGCCGAGCTTGAGCAGCATGTCGCCGCGCACGCTGGGCAGCCAATGATAGTTCGCCATGGCCGGCTCGGACTGCAGCGCGTCCACCAGCTCCAGGCCTGCCGCCGGACCGAACGCCATGCCGACGGCCACCGCCCGGTTCAATTCCACCACCGGCGAAGGCGCCACCTGTGCCAGGGCGTCGTAGAGCGCCACGATCTGTTCCCAATCGGTCTCCTGCGGGCGCCGGGCGCGCGCATGGCAGGCGGCCAGCGCCGCTTGCAGGGCATAGGGGCCGCGCGCCTCGCCCAGCGACTCCGAACGCGCCAGGGCGGCCAGGCCGCGCCGTATCAGCAGCGGATCCCAGCGCGCGCGATCCTGTTCCATCAACAGCACGGGGCGTCCGTCTGCATCGGTGCGGGCCGGGATGCGCGAGGCCTGCAGTTCCAGCAGCGCGCACAGGCCGTGCACTTCGCTCTCGTCGGGAGAGAGCCCGGCCAGCACGCGCGCCAGGCGCAGCGCCTCGTCGCAGAGCGCCGGGCGCATCCAGTCGTCGCCGGCGGTGGCCGAATAGCCCTCGTTGAAGATCAGGTAGATCACCTCGAGGACGGAGGCGAGCCGCGCCGCGCGCTCCTGTTCGCGCGGCACCTCGAACGGCACCTTGGCCGCCGTCAGCGCCCGCTTGGCGCGCACGATGCGTTGTGCGACGGTGGCCTCGGGCACGAGGAAGGCGCGGGCGATCTCCTGCGCCGTCAGCCCGCCCAGCAGCCGCAGCGTCAGCGCCACGCGCGCATCGGTGGACAGCACCGGGTGGCACGCGGTGAAGATGAGGCGCAGCAGGTCGTCGCCCACCTCGTCTTCGCGGGCCGCTTCGAACTGCGCGGCCGGGTCGGGCGCATACCCGTCCTGCAGCAGTTCGGTCTCGTGGCCGTACTCCTCCTGCTTGCGGGCATGCAAGGCTGCCTGCCGCAGCCGGTCCAGGGCCCGGTTCTTCGCCGTCGTCATCAGCCACGCTCCGGGATTGTCGGGCACGCCGTCCCGGGGCCAGCGCTCGAGCGCGGACACCAGCGCATCCTGCGCCAGCTCCTCGGCCAGGCCGACGTCGCGCACCATGCGCGCGACGCTGGCGATGATCTTGGCCGACTCGATGCGCCATACGGCCTCGATGGCATGGTGGGTGGCCGCCTGCGTCACGGGCTCAGCCTTGCTCGACGGTGCTCGGGTCCATGTAGAAGACCTCCCAGATGTGGCCGTCGAGATCGTCGAAGCCATGGGAGTACATGAACCCGTGGTCCTGGGCGGGACGCGGCGCCGTGCCGCCGGCCGCCAGGGCCTTGCTGACCAGGCCGTCGACCTCGGCCCTGCTTTCGCAGCTCAGCGCCACCAGCACCTCCGTGCTGCGCGTGGCATCGCTGATTTCCTTGTTGATGAAAGAGCGGAAATACTCCGACGTGAGCAGCATGGCGTAGAGGTTCTCGCCGATGACCATGCAGGCCGCCTGGTCGTTGGTGAACTGCGGGTTGAAGGTGAAGCCGAGCTTGCCAAAGAATTCCTTGGAGCGGGGCAGGTCGGCGACGGGAAAATTCACGAACATTTGCTTGTGCATGATGAGGCCTCTCGTTGGCGGGACGTGGAATTCCGGGAGTCAGTGGCTGGCGGTCTCGAGCTGGCGGAAGCGCTCGATCGCGGCGTTTTGCTCGAAGTCCTCGAGCTCGAATATCTCGCGGACCTCGATCTCGCCGTCCGCGGTCTCGCCCATGGGCGCGGGAAAGCGGCGGGCCCATTCCATGGCTTCGTCGCGCGAGCGGACCTGTATCAGCGTATAGCCGGCGATCAGTTCCTTGGTCTCGGCGAACGGACCGTCGACGACGGTGCCTTTGCCCGCGCGGTAGCGGATGCGCCAGCCGCGGGAGGAGGGTTTCAGGCCGTTGGCGTCGAGCAGCACGCCCGCCTTGGCCAGTTCTTCGTGGTAGGCCGCCATGGCGGCCAGCAGGGGCTCCTCGGGCATGACGCCGGCCTCGGTATCGGCCGTGGCGCGCACGATGATCATGAATCGCATGGTGGTTTCTCCGGTGATCGCGAGCCCGGGGGCGGGCTCTTGTCGGTACGACGAACGAGCGTGGTCCGGATCGACACGGCACATGCGATCTAGGGAAACTACCTAGTCGCGGGAACGGGCGGGGCTATTGGTAGCAGGGCGCGATCTCGCGAACCTCGACCGTGCACCACTGCGCGGCCGGGCAGGCTTCCGCGATGGCCACCGCTTCTTCCCGCGTGGCGCAGTCGAGGAGGAAAAAGCCGCCTATCATTTCCTTGGCTTCGGCGAACGGGCCGTCGACCATCCGGGTGCGTCCGTCCCGTTTCTGTATCCGCACGGCGCGGTCCTGCGAGGCCAGCGATTCCGCCGCCATGAGCACCCCTCGTGACTTCAGGTCGGCCCCGAACGCCAGCATGCGGTCGTAGAGGTCTCGGCCGGCCTGTTCGGTGCGCTCGGCGCGCTGGCCGGTGGGTTCGACGATGAGAAGCATATAGGCCATGGAAGCTCGCACGGATAGGGTCGGCGCGGGCCGACGAGGGCGGGACGCAGATTCTTGCAGATTTTGGCCGGTTTTTCATGACCATGTGTAAGCTGTCCGGCGAGGATTTGACCCCTTCGGCAACCGCCTGCGTTTCTGCGAGTTCGAATGATCCGCGGACGTTCGCGCATTCAGATGCGCAACTGATACGAGCGAGTCTGTCGTATCTTGCCGGCAAGGCCGCACGCCGGCGCCCGGCGGACACACCTTGCTCGTGAAGAGCGAATCCACCATTACCGGCAATCCGTTCCTGTACGAGAAGCTGCCCTACGATGCGCTGCGCGACCTGGCGCCGGTCTCGCAACGGGTCAGTCTGCCGCAGATGGTTCTCGCGCATCCCCCGGTCAAGGCCGGCTCGCCGGACGAGCTGGTGGCGCGGGCGCGCGGCCCAACGAGCTGAACTTCCTCCGCGACTCGGCTGTCCGCGCCGTTACGTTGCCTGCGACGCCGAGGGTGCGTCCGTTTTCTCCACGGTCGCCAGCGCGGCGATCAATTTCTCGTTGAACGCCGGCAAGTCGGCCGGCTTGCGGCTGGTGATCAGGTTGCCGTCCAGCACCACTTCCTCGTCCACCCAATTCCCCCCCGCGTTGCGGATGTCGTCCTGCAGCGACGGCCAGCTCGTCAATTGCCTGCCGTCCACAAGGCCCGCGGACACCAGCAGCCACGGTCCATGGCATATGACTGCGACCGGCTTGCCCTGGTTGTGGATGGCCTGCACGAAGCGCCGCGCGCCTTCCTCCATCCTGATCACGTCGGCGTTGAAGACTCCGCCTGGCACCACCACGCCGGCGAAATCGCCAGGCTCCGCGTCATCCCAGCTCAGGTCCACCTTGAAGCTGTCCGCCTTCTCGTCGTGTTTCATGCCCCGGATGCGGCCGGCGGTGGCAGACAGGATACGCACGGTCGCACCTGCCTGTTCCAGGGCGTCTTTCGGGCCGGTCAATTCCACCTGCTCGAAGTTGTCGGTGGCCAGTATCGCGACGGTCAATCCTTGCAACGGCTTTGCCATGAATATTCTCCCTGGGGTGTAGAGCCAAGCTCAAGCCGGGGGAGGCAGCAAACGGCGTGCCCGTACGCGGGACGCGCGTGCAAGGGGCTCGGGTATACCCTAAAACGAGTATCATTATGCGCAAATGTCCGATCACCCACGTCCCACCTCGACCCCGTCCGATCGAGCTGGCGGCACTGCTGCGTCCAATGCCTCGGAATTGGCTTCACCGGTAGAAGACCAGCGCCAGCTGGTGCTGGCGCTGATCGGGATCTGCGCCGTCGTCATGCTGGTCGCGCTCGATTCCACCATCGTCGGCACCATTCTTCCCCGCGTGGTGGGCGAACTCGGCGGCATGCCCCTCTACGCCTGGGTCGGTACCGGCTACCTGCTGGCGTCGGCCATCGTCATCCCTATCTTCGGCCGGCTCGGCGACCTGTTCGGCCGCAAGCATTTCATCCTGATCTCGCTGTGCCTGGTGGCCTTTGGCTCGGTGCTCTGCGGCATCAGCCAATCCATGCCGCACTTGATCGCCGCCCGCACGCTGCAGGGCATAGGCGGCGGCATGATGATCGCCACCGCGTTCGCCGCGCCGGCGGACCTGTTTCCGGACGCGCTGCGCCGGGTGCGCTGGCAGGCCCTCATCTCGACTTCCTTCGCCGTGGCCAGCGGAGTCGGGCCGATGCTGGGCGGCGTGATTACCGAGAGTTTCGGCTGGCGCGCGGCATTCTTCGTGAGCCCGGTCATGGCGGTGGTGGCCTTCGTCATGCTGCTGATCTATTTCCCGCTGCTCAAGCCCCGGCACGAGCAGCCGCCGCGCATCGACTGGCTGGGCGGCGTGCTGCTGGCGCTGGCCGTGGGCACGCCGATGGCGGCGCTGGAGCTGGGGTTTTCGTCGCCGCCGCGCCCCGCGCTGGGGCTGGTGTTCGTCGTCCTGGCGGCCGTGGCCCTCGTCCTCCTGGTCTGGTATGAGCGCAAGCTCGAGCAGCCCATGTTCCCGCTGCGGGTGCTCGAACCCAGGGAGTCGCGGCTATTGAACATCGTCGGCGTCATGACGGGAGCCGTGATGTTCATCCTGATCTACTACGGTCCGCTCCTCTTGCAGGTCGAGGTCGGCCTGACCCCCACCGAGGCGGGCATGATCCTGGCGCCGCTGGTGGCCTGCATACCGGTGGGCAGCGTCATCAACGGGCGATTGTTCCCGCGCCAGAGCCAGCCGCAGCGCCTGATGGTGTTCGGTGCGCTGCTGCTGGCCATCGGATGCGTGGGAGTCATGTTCCTGGAGCGGGGGTCGTCGATGGTATTCGCCGTCGCGGCCTTCGGGCTCGCCGGCATCGGCATGGGCTTCATCATTCCCAACCTGACGCTGTTCATGCAGATGATCGCCGAACGGCGCGACGTGGGCGTGGCCTCGGCCCTGATCCAGACCACCCGCACCCTGGGCAGCGCGGTGGGCACTGCGCTGGTGGGCATCGTCATCGCGCGCACGTCGGTCAACGCCGGCATCCAGGCCGGCATGGTGATGGCCATCGTCTTCTGCGCAGCGATGATGGCGCTTTCCCAGCGCATCAAGATGAAGAACGTGCGCCGCTGAATAGGCCCTAGTGCAGGAAGGTGTGGTAGGCCACCAGCGCGGCGATCACGCCCAGCGCGACCAGCCACGACAGCCGGTTGATCCATTGCGAAGGCAGATGCAGCGAATGCCCCCCGGCGGCCGCCAGCGAACGGGGCGCGCGGGGCGGACGCGGCTCCGGGCGCTCGAGCGCCCGGCACGCACAGACCGAGAACAGCGCGAAGAAGTTGTCCATCATCTTGCGCGCGATCTTCTCGGCCTGGTCGGCCCGCAGTTGGCTGAGCCGGCCTTCCAGATCGGCGTGGGCCGTGTACGAGACCCGGGTACCGTCGCCTTCGGGAGCGAGCCGGATATCGGCGTATCCCTTGGCCGAACCGGCCGCGCCGCCTTCACCTTCGAAGGTGAGGTGGTAGGAATGGGGGGGGTGGATGTCGGTGAGCTGCAATCGGCCCTGGAAGCGGGCGGATACCGGGCCGACTTCGGCGCGCAGGTTGACCTGATATTCGTGGTCGGAGATCCGCTCGACCTTCTCGCATCCGCTGATACAGACCTTGAGCGTCTCGGGTGCGATGAGCTTGTTCCAGGTACGTTCTTGAGACGCTGGAATCAGGCGCGAACCGGAAATTTCCATGATGAGTCTCCTTCGCCGTAGGGGCAGGCTTGCGCGCTGCCATGTTGGCTGGCCGGCCGGTCTGCGCCGGCTGGGCTAGGGCGTTGACGTCCTTGTGGTCAATGTGCCACTAATCGTCCGGAGTGTCCAGCAAGCCGGGGCGCCGAAGGGGGATGCGGCAGGCCGGGAGGCGGGCAAGGGCGCGGCGCCGCTTGGCCCGCCGGGCGGAAACATAGGTAACGAACCGTTCCGCCCCCGGAGCCTCGGCGGGGTCAGGAAGAACGCAGATCGGGCAGCGGCCGGGGGCGCCGCTGGTGGTCCGTGGCGACGTAGACCAGCGTGGCCTCGGTCACCTTCACCACTTCGGAATTGAGCCGGATGCGCTCGGCGTAGACTTCGACCGCGACCGTGATCGAGGTGCGGCCGGTCTTGACGATGTGAGCGTAGAAGCTGAGCAGGTCACCCACGAAGACCGGTTCCTTGAAGACGAAGGACGTCACGGCGACCGTGGCCACGCGGCCGTTGGCCCGCCCCTGCGCCGGCACCGATCCGGCCAGGTCCACCTGGGCCATGATCCAGCCGCCGAAGACGTCGCCCGAGGGGTTGGCGTCGGCGGGCATGGGGATGACGCGCAGCACGGGCATCTGGCCTTCGGGCAGCGAGTTGGGGGCGGGGGGCGGATACGGTAGCGAAGCAGTCACGCTGGACTCCAGGAAAAAACGACGATGCGGCGCGCGGCCGCCCGGGAAAGTGTAGTCGCCCCGGCGCGCCGGCGCAGGCCCACGGTACAATTTCTCCCGGTTCCCCCACGGTTGCAAGCATGGAAGCCAAGTGGCTCGAAGACTTCATCGCGCTCGCCGAAACCCGTTCGTTTTCGCGGGCCGCCGAGCTCAGGCACATCACGCAGCCCGCCTTTTCCCGCCGCATCCAGGCGCTTGAAGCCTGGGTCGGCACCGACCTGGTCGATCGCGCCGTCTACCCCACCCGCCTGACGCCCGCCGGCGAGACCTTCCGCGCCGAAGCCATCGCCATGCTGGCGAAGCTGGACGAGACGCGCGCCATGCTGCGCGGCATGCGGCCGGCCTCGCAGGCGGTGCTCGATTTCGCCGTGCCGCACACCTTGTCGCTGACTTTTTTCCCGCGCTGGCTGAGCCGCATCCGTACCGAGGCGGGCCTGCCCGAGTTCACCGCCCGGCTGATGGCGCTGAACGTGCATGACGCGGCAATGAGCCTGGTGCAGGGCGGCAGCGATCTCGCCATGGTTTATTACCACCCCCGCCTGCCGGTGCAGCTCGATCCGCGCCACTACGACATGCTCGTGCTCGGCACCGAGGCCGTCTATCCCTACGCGCGCAGCAATCCCGACGGCACGCCGCAATACGTGCTGGGCGAAGGCGGCTCCGTGCCCTACCTGGCCTATGCGCCCAACGCCTACCTGGGCCGCATCGCCGACCTCATCCTGGCGGCCGCCCAGCCCCGGCCGGCCCTGGACGAACGCTACGAAACCGACATGGCCGAAGGCCTGAAGGCCATGGCGCTGGAAGGGCACGGCGTAGCCTTCCTGCCGGAAAGCGCCGTCAACCGGGAGGTCGCATCGCGCCGGCTGGCATGCGCGGGAGCGGCCTACACCGAGACCATGGAAATCCGGCTCTACCGCGAGCATCCGCCGGCCGGCGCTTCGCCCAAGCCGCTGGTGGACGAGCTCTGGCAATACCTGTCGCAGGCGCGCTGACACGCGCGCCGGGCGGGCGCCCGCCTTCCCGGCAATGCAAAAAAAACATCGCCCAATGCGAACACGGCATTGGCGCTATCGGTTTTCGCCTGCCTATAGTGTTTCCCATCGGCGCCGCATGGTGCGGCGACCCTTGCGATGGGACATCCACATGAGCAGCACCGCTTCCGGCCCTTTCCGTATCGAACACGACCTTCTCGGCGAGCGGGAGATACCCGCCGATGCCTACTGGGGCATCCATTCGCTGCGGGCCCGCGAGAACTTCCCCATTTCCGGCACCACCATCGGCGGCCAGGCCGACCTGGTTCGCGCGCTGGCCTGCGTCAAGCTGGCGGCAGCGCGCGCCAATCGCGACCTCGGCGTCCTGCCGGCCGACCGCGCCGGCGTCATCGTGCAGGCCTGCCAGGAAATCATCGAGGGCGCGCTGCACGACCAGTTCATCGTCGACGTGATCCAGGGCGGGGCGGGCACGTCCACCAACATGAACGCCAACGAAGTCATCGCCAACCGGGCGCTGGAGCTGCTGGGCGCGGAAAAGGGCCGCTACGACCTGCTGCACCCGATCCAGGACGTCAATGCCTCGCAAAGCACCAATGACGTCTATCCGACGGCGCTGCGCATCGCCATGTGTTTCTCGCTGCAGCGGCTCCTGTCGGCCATGGCCGAATTGCGCGGCGCCTTCGAGGCGAAGGCGCTGGAGTTCGACGACGTGCTGAAGATGGGCCGCACGCAGTTGCAGGACGCCGTGCCCATGACGCTGGGCCAGGAGTTCCTGACCTATGCGGTCATGCTGGGCGAGGACGAGGCGAGGCTGGGCGAGGCGCGTACCCTCATGGTGGAAGTCAACCTCGGCGCGACGGCCATCGGCACCGGCATCAACACCGATCCCGACTACAGCCCGCTGGCGGTCAAGTACCTGGCCGAGATCACCGGCCTGCCGCTGGTGCGGGCCGCCAACATGATCGAGGCGACGCAGGACACCGGCGCCTTCGTGCAGTTGTCGGGCGTCCTCAAGCGCGTCGCCTGCAAGCTTTCCAAGACCTGCAACGATCTGCGCCTGCTGTCGTCCGGGCCGCAATCGGGCCTGAACGAGATCAATCTCCCCGAGCGCGCCGCGGGCAGCTCGATCATGCCGGGCAAGGTCAATCCCATCATTCCGGAAGTGGTGAACCAGGTGGCGTTCGAGGTGATCGGCAACGACATGACGATTACGATGGCGTCCGAGGGCGGGCAGTTGCAGCTCAACGCCTTCGAACCCATCATCGCGTGGAGCCTGGTCAAGAGCATTTCGCACCTGGAGGCCGCATGCACCACGTTGACGCACAATTGCGTGACGGGGATCACGGCCAACCGCGAGCGGTTGATGCAGGCGGTGAAGCGCTCGGCGGGGCTGGCGACGGCGCTGAATCCGGTGCTGGGCTACGAGGCGGCCACGCGTATCGCGCGCGAGGCGATGCGGACGGGCCGGCCGGTGGCCGACCTGGTGCTGGAGGCCGGGTTGCTCGATGCGGAGACGCTGGCGCAGATGCTCAAGCCGGAAGTGCTGACGCGGCCTTACCGGTTCAGGAAGACGGCGGCCTGATCGTTGGTGGTTTTCCCGTAGAGGGCGGCATCACGATTCCTGACACGGCTGCGGCCAGGGCGACGCGCGCGGGGAGTTACCCAGGGGCACAGCGGATCCGGCTCCGCCGGTCCGCCAGTGCCGCCCCCCGGGGGGCGCGCGAAAGCGCGTAGGGGGAGCCCGATTTATTGATACACTCGGGCGGTCTTTTACGGAAGGAGATTCCATGAAGAAGTTCGTGTTGCTCTCCGTCGCGCTGACCCTCGCTGCCGTTTCGTCCGTCTCGGCGCAAGACCTCACTGGCCGGCTCAAGAAAATCAAGGACAGCGGAACGCTGACGCTCGGTTACCGGGACTCCTCCATTCCGTTCTCCTATCTCGACGACAATCAAAAGCCCATCGGCTACTCGATGGACATCTGCTACAAGATCGCCGACGCGGTCAAGGAGCACCTGAAGCTGCCCAAGCTCAACGTCGCGCTTTCCCCGGTCACTTCGGCCACCCGCATCCCCCTCATCGCCAACGGCACGGTGGATCTCGAATGCGGATCCACCACCAACAACCTCGAGCGCCAGCAGCAGGTGTCGTTCGCGCCGACCACCTTCGTCACGGCCACGCGCTTCGTGGCCAAGAAAAGCTCGAAACTCAACGATCTTCCCGACTTCAAGGGCAAGACGGTCGTATCCACGGCCGGCACCAGCAACCTGAAGTGGCTGACCGAGACCAACGGCAAGGAAAGCCTGGGCATGCAGATCATCCCGGCCAAGGACCACGCCGATGCCTTCCTGATGGTCGACAGCGGGCGCGCCGTGGCGTTCTTCATGGACGACATCCTGCTGTACGGGCTGGTGGCCAATTCCAAGAGCCCGGACCAATGGATGGTCAGCAGCAAGGCCTATACGGTCGAACCCTATGGCGTCATCGAGCCCAAGAACGATCCCGCGTTCAAGAAAGTAGTGGACGATGCGGTCGTGGCGCTGATGAAGTCGGGCGAGATCGAAAAGCTCTACCAGAAATGGTTCAACTCGCCCATTCCGCCGCGTAACGTCAACCTCAAGGTGCCCTTGAGCGACGCCCTCAAGAAGGCCATCGCCAACCCGACCGACTCGGGCGATCCGGCGGCCTACCGTTGACGCGGATCTTGCCGGCCAAGCAACCGGACATGCGCTGCGCATGACTACGCAAGACACCAGGGGACCCGCGCGGTCCCCTGTTTCTATGGGCCCGGCCCGCAGGCCGGACCGGGCAATCACGCCGGAGCCGCGATGAACTACAACTGGAACTGGAAGATATTCTGGGAGCTGTCGCCCGACGGCCAGGGTACCTACATGGACACGCTGCTGTCGGGCCTGCAATGGACGCTCGCCACGGCGCTGGCCGCATGGGTGCTTGCCTTCATCCTGGGCTCCATCGTCGGCGTGGTGCGCACCACGCAGGTGAAATGGGCGGCGCGCCTGGCCGAGGCCTACGTCGAGTTGTTCCGCAACATCCCGCTGCTGGTCCAGCTGTTCCTCTGGTACTACGTATTGCCGGAAGCGCTGCCCGAGGCGATGGGCACGGCCATCAAGCAGATCGCGCCGCCGTGGGGTGCGTACTGGCCGGCCGTGCTGTGCCTGGGCTTCTTCACGTCGGCGCGGGTGGCCGAACAGATACGGGCGGGCATCCAGTCGCTGCCGCGCGGCCAGCGCATGGCCGCCACCGCGCTGGGACTGCGCGAGACGCAGGTCTATCGCTACGTGCTGCTGCCCATCGCCTACCGGGTCGTGCTGCCGCCGCTCACCTCCGAGTTCATGAACATCATCAAGAACTCGTCGGTCGCGCTGACCATCGGCCTGCTGGAGCTGACCGGCCGCGCCCGCTCGATGCAGGAGTTCAGCTTCCAGGTGTTCGAGGCCTTTGCCGCGGCGACCGTCCTGTACCTGGTCATCAGCCTCGTGGTCGTCACCTTCATGCGCTGGGTGGAGCGGCGCGTGGCCGTGCCCGGGTTCATCGGCCCGGTGCGCGGCGGGTCGCACTGAGGGGAGGGCGCCATGTTCAGCGATTTCGATTTCGACGTCATCTGGCGCTCGCTGCCCTACCTGTTCAAGGAAGGCATGACCTTCACGCTGACCCTGACCGCGATGGCGACGGTGGGCGGCATCATCTTCGGCACGCTGCTGGCGATGATGCGTCTGTCGCGCTTCCGATGGCTGTCGGCGGTGGCGGCGACGTACGTCAACCTGATGCGCTCGCTGCCCTTGCTGCTGGTGATCTTCTGGTTCTATTTCCTGGTGCCTTACATCGGCGCCTGGATCATCGGCTCGCCCACGCCCATCCAGGTGGGGGCCTTCTGGTCGTCGGTCATCACCTTCACGATGTTCGAGGCCGCGTTCTTCTGCGAGATCATGCGCGCGGGCATACAGTCCATCTCGCGCGGCCAGACCTATGCCGCCTATGCCCTGGGCCTGAACTACTGGCAGGCCATGGGAAGCATCATCCTGCCCCAGGCGTTCCGCAACATGATCCCGGTGCTGCTGACGCAGACCATCGTGCTGTTCCAGGACACGTCGCTGGTATACGTGCTGTCGATCACCGATTTCCTGGGCGCGGCGTCCAAGGTGGCGCAGCGCGACGGGCGGCTGGTCGAGATGTACGTGTTCGCGGCGGTGGTGTATTTCATCATCTGCTTCGCGGCGTCGAGGCTGGTCAGGCTCTTGCAGCAACGGGTGGCGATCGTCCGCTGAGGGCGGCCGGGGCTTTTTTCTAGGGAGTCTCGAATGATCGAGATCAAGCATGTGAGCAAATGGTACGGCTCGTTCCAGGTCTTGACGGATTGCACGACCTCCGTCGCGGCGGGCGAGGTCGTGGTGGTGTGCGGCCCGTCGGGATCGGGCAAGTCGACGCTGATCAAGACGGTGAACGCGCTGGAGCCGTTCCAGGAGGGCGAGATCGTCGTCAATGGGATTTCGGTGGGCGATCCGAAGACGAACCTGCCCAAGCTGCGGGCCAAGGTAGGCATGGTGTTCCAGCACTTCGAGCTGTTCCCGCACTTGTCGGTGCTGGACAATTTGACGCTGGCCCAGGTCAAGGTGCTGGGGCGCGGCAAGGACGAGGCGGCGGAGCGGGCGCAAAAACTGTTGGACCGGGTAGGACTGAAGGCGCAGGCAGCCAAGTTTCCGGGGCAGTTATCGGGAGGACAGCAGCAGCGGGTGGCGATTGCGCGGGCATTGTCGATGGATCCGATCGCGATGCTGTTCGACGAGCCGACGTCGGCGCTGGATCCCGAAATGGTCAACGAGGTGCTGGATGTGATGGTGGATCTGGCCAAGGAGGGGATGACCATGATGGTGGTGACGCACGAGATGGGGTTTGCGCGCAAGGTGGCGCACCGGGTGGTGTTCATGGATGGAGGGAGGATCGTGGAGGACACCGGCAAGGAGGCGTTCTTCGATCCGTCGGCGCAGCGGTCCGAGCGGGCGCGCCATTTCTTGTCGAAGATATTGCCGCATTAGCAGGGCCCGCCCCCTACGCGCTTCGCGCGCCCCCTCCCATCACCATCGCCGGTGCGCGAAGCGGTCCGCAAGGAATTCCACGAAGGCCGTGGTTTTGGCGGACAGGTTCTGGCGTTCGGGGTAGAGCGCGAAGATGTCGGCCGAGGGCGTATGCCAGTCTTCCAGCACGGCCGCCAGCCGCCCCGAGCGCAGGTACGCGCCGACTTCCCATTCCGAACGCATGATGATGCCGTGGCCTTCGAGCGCCCAGAGCAGGGCGCTTTCGCCGTCGTTGGCGCTGAGCGGGCCGCGCACTTTCACGGTTTCCTTGCGGTTGCCCGAGTGCAGGTGCCAGGTTCCGTGTGCGCTGTCGTTTTCCCGGATGACGATGCAGGGATGGCGCGCCAGGTCGCGGGGCGAGGTGGGAGGCGGATGGCGTTTCAGGTAGAGCGGGGAGGCGCAGAGCAGGCGGCGGTTGGAGGCGATCTTGCGGGCGATGAGGCGGGCGTCGGGGAGGTCGCCGACGCGGACGCAGACATCGAAGGATTCATCCAGCAGATTCGCGGGCCGGTCGGTGAGATGGAGCTGGGCCTGCACGGCGGGAAAGCGCTTGACGAAGTCCGACAGGGCGGGAGCGATGTGATGGCGGCCGAAGCCCAGGGTGGCGTTGATGCGCAGCAGGCCGCGGGGCTCGTCGCGGCTGCGGCCGACGGTATGTTCGAGTTCCTCGACCTCGGCCAGGATGCGCGTGCCTTGGCGCAGGTAGACCTCGCCTTCGTGCGTGAGGGCGATGCGGCGCGTGGTGCGATTGAGCAGCCGCACTCCCAGGCGCCGCTCCAGGCGTTGCAGGCGCTTGCTGACGGCCGGCGTGGACAGGCCCAGTTCGCGTGCCGCGGCCGACAGGCTGCCGTGGCGCAGCAGCAGGGAAAAAAAGGCGAGATCCGAGATCGTGTCCATTATTAACTTCGATTCAATAATGGTTTTTATCTCGTTCAATTATTAAGGACAAGCGCGAGATACACTCTTCTTAATCCCATCCACCCGCCGCGCATCGGCTTGCGCCGGGTCCGACTACGACGAGGAAGTGTCATCCATGGTCCATCGCATTGCAGTGATACCGGGCGACGGTATCGGTACCGAGGTCGTTCCCGAAGGCTTGCGCGTGCTGGAGGCGGCGGCGACGCGTTTCGATATCGGGCTCGCTTTCGACAGTTTCGATTTCGCTTCGTGCGCGTATTACGCCAAGCATGGCGCGATGCTGCCGGACGACTGGAAAGAACGGATAGGCGGGCACGATGCGATCTTCTTCGGCGCGGTGGGATGGCCGGCCACGGTGCCGGACCACGTGTCGCTATGGGGATCGCTGCTGAAGTTCCGCCGCGAGTTCGACCAGTACGTGAACCTGCGCCCGGTCCGGCTGATGCCGGGCGTGCCGTCGCCGCTGGCCAACCGCCAGCCGGGCGACATCGATTTCTACGTGGTGCGCGAGAATACCGAGGGCGAGTATTCCAGCGTGGGCGGCCGCATGTTCGAGGGCACCGAGCGCGAGGTCGTGCTGCAGGAAACGGTCATGACGCGCACGGGCGTGGACCGCGTGCTGAAGTTCGCGTTCGAGCTGGCGGCCTCGCGCCCGGCAAAGCACCTGACGTCCGCGACCAAGTCCAACGGCATCGCCATCAGCATGCCGTACTGGGACGAGCGGGTGGAGGCGATGACGAGCCATTATCCCGGCGTGCGGGTGGACAAGTTCCATATCGACATCCTGACCGCCAACTTCGTGCTCCACCCGGACTGGTTCGACGTGGTGGTGGCGTCCAACCTGTTCGGCGACATCCTCTCCGACCTCGGGCCGGCCTGCACGGGCACCATAGGCATCGCGCCGTCCGCCAACCTCAATCCCGACCGCCGCTTCCCGTCCTTGTTCGAACCCGTGCACGGATCGGCGCCCGACATCGCGGGCAAGGGGATCGCCAATCCCATCGCGCAGATCTGGTCGGGCGCCCTGATGCTGGAATTCCTCGGCTACAAGCGCGCGCACGACGCCATCCTCGCGGCCATCGAAACGGTACTGGCCGAGGGGCCGCGCACGCCCGACATGGGCGGCAAGGCGGTGACGGCGGACGTGGGCAAGGCCGTGGCCGAAATCGTCGCGCGCGCCTAGGGCGTTGTCTGGCGCGGCACCGGCCGGCGCGCGGGTTTATCGTCTCCACGCAAAGGAAGAGGCATGTCCGAGATCTCCCTGTTCAATGACCGGCTGCAGCATTTCCATGTGAACGGCGTCGATATCGCCACGCGGGTGGGCGGCACGGGGCCGGCGCTGCTGCTGATGCACGGTCATCCGCAGACCCATGCCATGTGGCACAAGCTGTGGGCGCGGCTGACCAATCATTTCACCTGCGTGGCGATCGACCTGCGCGGCTATGGCGACAGCGGCATGCCGGCCGACGAACCCCCCGGGCACGCGGCGTTCTCCAAGCGCACCATGGCGGTCGACGCGGTGGAGGTGATGCGCTGCATCGGCTACGAGACCTTCGGCGTGCTGGCCCACGACCGCGGCGCCCGTGTGGCTCACCGGCTGGCCCTGGACCACGCCGGGCGCGTCGAGCGCATGATGCTGCTGGACATCGCGCCCACGCTGGACATGTACGAAGGCACCACGCGCGGTTTCGCGCAGGCCTATTACCACTGGTTCTGGCTGATCCAGCCGGCGCCCTTCCCCGAACGGCTGATCGAGGCCGACCCGGCTTTCTACGTCCGGTCCATCATGGGCGGCCGCCATGCGGGGCTGGCGCCGTTCACCGAGCGCGCGCTGGCCGAGTACGAACGCTGCGCCCGCCATCCGCATTGGCCGCACGCGATTTGCGAGGACTATCGGGCGGCGGCCGCCATCGACCTCGAGCACGACCGCGCCGATCGCGACAAGGGCCATCGCGTGGACTGCCCGTTGCGCGTGCTATGGGGCGGACGCGGCGTCGTGGGGCGCTACTTCGACGTGCTGGAACTCTGGCGCAGGCAGGCGTCCGACGTCGACGGGCGGGCTCTCGATAGCGGCCACTACATCGCCGAGGAGGCGCCCGACGCCTTGTGGGCCGAGATCAAGGCATTCTGGCCCGTCGGCTCCTGACCGTCATGGCTCGCCGGCCGCGCCGACGAACTTGGCGCGCGGCCGCAGCAGCATGCCGCTGAGGCGCTGTTCCTGCACGTGCGCGACCCAGCCCGCCATGCGGGCCAGCGTGAACAGCGTCCCCACCGATTGGCGCGGCACGCCCATCGCGATGGCCAGGACGATGCCGCCGAGCTCGTGGCGGGGATGCAGCCCGAACTCCCGTTCCACCGTTTCGATAAAGGGGTAGATCTGCTCGAGCGCCGCTTTTTGCCGCGGCCGCTTGCGCGCCAGCTCGATCAGCAATGCCGCGCGTTCGTCGCCCTTGGGATAGAGCGGGTGGCCGAAGCCCGGGATGCTCGAACCGCGCCCGTGCTGGGCGCGAGCCCGCTGCATGAGGCCGGCGGCGGTGTCGGCGCTGCGCAGGAAGTCTTCGATGCGGTCATACATGCGGCCCAGGTGGATGCCGGCGGAGCTGCAAATGGCCGAGGCCATGCAGCTGTGCAGGCTGGAGCCGCCCGAGGCGGCGACGCGGGCCGCGAAGGTGCTGGGGGACAGTTCGTGGTCGGCGAACAGCACCAGGAATGCTTCCATCGCCTCGAGATTGGCGGGATTGGCCGGGATGTCGAGAGCGGCCAGCAGCCCCTCCGCCATCGAGGCCTCGTCGGGGATCGCGTGGAAGCGGCGCTTGCGGGAGACCAGGCCGAAACAGCCGGCCAAGGTCTTGATGAGCTGGCGTGCCGCCTCGTGCATGTGGCCGCCGCGCACCCGGTCTTCCACCGAACCGCGCGACATGCCCAGGCGCAGGGTCACGATCGCCATGATTTCGAGCAGGCCGCTGTTGGACTTGGGCGGTGCCAGCGATTCGAGCAGCGTGGCGCGCTGGGATGGCGCCAGCCCGGTTTCCCATCGCCGCGGCGTATCGTCCCACACGCCTGTCCACAGCAGTTCGCTGACCGATTCGTAGCTGGCGTGGGCCCGCGCCAGCCGCACCGCCGAGTGGCCCCGGTAGTGCGGGCCGTCGGCGCGGATCTCGGTGATGGAGGTCGGAATGATGGGTTCGCCCCAGTTCATGGCCGAGGCGGCTACCGCGCCGTGCCCCGAGCGGGCGCTGGAACGGGCCTTGACCCGCAGGACGTCTTCGTGAAGGTACAGGCGCTGGCGCGTGTCGGCCTGCTTGACGCTGCGTATCCAGCCCTTGCTGACGTAGGCATACAAGGTCTGCATGCGTATGCCGAGCAGCGCGACCGCCTCTTTGGCGCTGAGGTAGTCCTTGCGCGGCGCATCTTCCTGGGTGCGGGTCATCGGGTTACCGGCGCGGCGGCGTTGCCGCGCATCGAGCGAATGGGTGGGGATCGATTTTTTCTGCGCGGATAGTGTACGGTGTCGGCTGCAACTTCAAGAAAGGATGCCCCATGACGGATCTTTCCGCTTTCCCGATCACCCGCAAATGGCCCGCGCAGCATCCGGACCGCATCCAGCTCTACTCGCTGCCCACGCCCAACGGCGTCAAGGTCTCGATCATGCTGGAAGAGACCGGCCTGCCTTACGAGCCGCACCGGGTGGCGTTCGACACCCAGGACCAGATGTCCCCGGAATTCCTGTCGCTCAATCCGAACAACAAGATTCCGGCCATCATCGATCCCGAGGGGCCCGGCGGCAAGCCGCTGCCCTTGTTCGAGTCGGGTGCGATCCTGGTCTACCTCGCGGAGAAAACCGGGCGTTTCATCCCGCAGGATCCCGCCGGCCGCTACCAGGCCCTGCAGTGGGTGATGTTCCAGATGGGCGGCATCGGCCCGATGTTCGGCCAGGTCGGCTTCTTCCACAAGTTCGCGGGCAAGGACTACGAGGACAAGCGTCCGCGCGACCGCTACGCCGCCGAATCGCGGCGCCTGCTGGGCGTGCTCGACCGGCAACTGGATGGCAAGGCCTGGATCCTCGGCGACGACTACGGCATTGCCGACATCGCCACTTTCCCCTGGGTGCGCAATCTCGTCGGCTTCTATGGCGCGGGCGATCTCGTGGGAATTGCCGACTTCCCGAATGTGACCCGCGTGCTGGACGCGTTCGTGGAGCGGCCCGCGGTCAAGCGGGGGCTGCTCATCCCGGCGGCTCCGGCCGCTTGACGGCGGCTTGCAACAAGCCACGGCGGATGCGGGCGGCATGATGGCGCGGGTGGGAATAGGGATTTCATCCAGCTAGCCAAGCCGAGCCCACCCGCCATAATGAGACGACAAAAGAGACATCAGCCGTTCCCCTCGTATGCACCAACTTCTCCTGGAATCGTTCCAAGCCGCCGTCGCTGCCGCCGACCCCCTGCAAATCATCGCCCGCCATCTTCCGGCCCCGCCCAGGGGACGCACCGTCGTCGTCGGCGCGGGCAAGGCGGCGGCCAGCATGGCGCGGGCCGTCGAGGCCGCCTGGCCGGCGGGCGCACCGCTTGCCGGGCTGGTCGTCACCCGCTACGGGCATAGCCTGCCGCTGGAGCGCATCGCCTGCGTGGAAGCCGGCCATCCGGTGCCCGATGCCGCCGGGGAAAGGGCCGCCGCCGACATCCTGCGCCTGGCCGCCGAACTGGGGGCGGACGACCTGTTGATCGTCCTCGTGTCGGGGGGCGGTTCCAGCCTGTTGTCCCTGCCCGTGCCCGACGTGCCCATGGCGGCGCTGCGCGAGGTGACGCAGTCGTTGCTGCGCAGCGGCGCGCCGATCGAATCCATGAACGTCGTGCGCAAGCACTTGTCGCAGTTGCAGGGCGGCCGCCTGGCCGCGGCGACACGCGCCAAGGTGCTGGGCCTGATCGTGTCCGACGTGGCCGGCGACGATCCCTCGGCCATCGCATCCGGGCCGACGGTTCCCGATCCCAGCACCTATGCCGAGGCCCTCGACATCCTGCGGCGCCACGAGGTGCAGGCGCCTCGGCCGGTGCTCGATTGGCTGGAGGGCGGCGCCGCGGGCCGCCATCCCGAGACGCCCAAAGAAAACGACCCGGTCTTCGCGCGGGTCGAGAACCGGATCATCGCCACCGCCCAGCAAAGCCTGCAGGCAGGCGCCCGGGTGCTCCGGCGCGCCGGCATCCAGGCGGTGGTGCTGGGCGACACCGTTACCGGCGAGGCCCGTGAAGTCGCCAAGGTCTATGCGGCGCTGGCGCGCCAGATTCGGCGGCATGGCGAGCCTTTCGACGCGCCGGTGGCGCTGGTGTCGGGAGGCGAATGCACGGTCACCGTCCGCGGCGGCGGACGGGGCGGGCGGTGTACCGAGTTCCTGTTGTCGCTGGCCGCCGAGCTCGGCGGCGAGGCCGGCATCTCCGCCTTGGCCTGCGATACCGACGGCATCGATGGCAGCGAAGACAACGCCGGCGCTTGGTGGGACAGCGATCGCCTGCGCAAGGCGGCCGCGCGCGGCGTGACGCCGGCGCGTTGGCTCGACGCCAACGACGCGTGGGGTTATTTCCGCGAGCTCGATACGCTGGTGACGACCGGCCCTACGCTGACCAACGTCAACGACTACCGGGTCATACTGATCGAGGCTGCGCGAACCAGTCCTTGACCAGCTTCACCCAGAAGCTTCCGCCCAGCGGCAGCAGGTCGTCGTTGAAGTCGTAGCTGCCGTTGTGCAGCGTGCACGGGCCGAGCCCATGACCGGCCTCGCGGTGCGCGCCGTCGCCGTTGCCGATGAACACGTAGCAGCCGGGCTTTTCCTGCAGCATGAAGGCGAAGTCCTCGGCCCCCATGGTCGGCTCGGTGGCGGCATCGACCCGCTCGGGGCCCACCAGCGACTGCAGGACGCCGGTCACGAAGCGCGTTGCCTCGGGATGGTTGATCAGGGGCGGATACTTGCGCTGGAAGTCGACCTCGATCTGCGCGCCGTAGGCGAGGGCGGTGCCCTGCGCGATCTCCCGCATGCGTGCCTCGATCAGGTCCAGCACCTCGATCGTGAAGGTGCGCACGGTCCCCACCATCACGGCTTCGTCGGGGACGATGTTGGTAGTCGTGCCCGCATGGATCTGGGTGATGCTGAGGACCGCGGTATCGATCGGCTTCTTGTTGCGGGTCAGGATGGTTTGCAGGCCCTGCGCGAGTTGCACCGCGATCATGACCGGATCGGTGCCCAGGTGGGGCAGGGCGGCATGCGAGCCCTTGCCCTTCACCACGATGCGGAAGTCGTTGCTGGAGGCCATCATGGGGCCGGGCGTCACGGCAAAGTGCCCGACGGGGATGCCCGGCCAATTGTGCATGCCGAATACCGCCTCCATGGGGAAGCGCGTGAACAGGCCGTCCTCGATCATCGCCCGGCCGCCGCCTTCGCCCTCCTCGGCCGGCTGGAAGATCAGGTAGACGGTGCCGGGGAAATCCCGGTGCGCCGCGAGATAGCGGGCCGCGCCCAGCAGCATCGCGCAATGGCCGTCGTGGCCGCAGGCGTGCATCTTGCCGGGGTGTACGCTGGCGTGCGCGAAGCTGTTGAGTTCCTGCAGGGGAAGCGCATCCATGTCGGCGCGCAGGCCGATGGCCGGGCCGTTCTTGTCGGTGCCTTCCAGGACGCCGACCAGCCCCGTCCCGGCCAGTCCGCGCACGACGGGGATGCCCCAGCTTTCGAGCAGGCGCGCAATGGTGTCCGAGGTGCGGTGTTCCTCGAAACACAGTTCCGGATGGGCGTGGAGGTCGCGCCGGATCGCTTTAAGGTCGCCATGGAACGCGACGATGGGTTCGAGTAGGGGCATCTAGGAACTCCTGGCATGGTGGCCATCCCGCGGCCAGGGCGCGCCGCGCCTCGTGCAAGGCGGTCGCGAAGGCGGGACGGCGAAGGGACTGCGCCGTGTCCGGCGCCGCCGGGGCTTCGTGCCCGATAGCCCGGCGGTTACCATACTCATTATCACCAATGAGCTTGTATATGGCGAGTGTAACGAGAAGGGCGCGCCCGGCCCGCCTGCGGGGCCTTTGCGCGCTGGTTCTGGCATGGGCGCTGGCCGGCTGCGCCAACCTGGAATATTACGCACAGTCCATTGCCGGCCATTCGTCGCTGTTGCAGGCGGCGCGGCCGCTGGACCAGGTGCTGGCCGATCCGGCTACTCCCGACGATTTGCGCACCCGCTTGCGCTATGCGCAGTCCGCCCGCCGTTACGCCAGCCAGGAGCTGGGGCTGCCGGACAACGGCAGCTATACCCAATATGCCGACGTCAAGCGCCCGTACGTGGTCTGGAACGTGTTCGCCACGCCGGAGCTGTCGCTGCGCCTCAAACCGTCCTGCTTCCTGATCGTGGGGTGCATCGACTACCGCGGCTACTACAACGAGGACGAAGCGCGCCGGGCCGCGCAGGCCCTGCGCGAGCAGGGCTGGGACGTCCACGTGGGCGGCGTGCCGGCCTATTCCACCCTGGGGTGGTACGCCGATCCGCTGGTCAATACCTTCATCCGGCTGCCGCCGGGCGAAGTCGCGCGCCTGGTATTCCATGAACTGACCCACCAGGCCGTCTATGCGAAGAACGATACGGCCTTCAACGAGTCCCTGGCGACGGCGGTCGAACAGATCGGCGTCGAGCGCTGGCTGAACGAGCCGGAGCACCGGGCCTTGCGGCCGGCCTACGAGGCCTTCGACCGCCGCCGGCGCGATTTCGTCGAGCTGCTGCTGGAGACGCGGCGCCAGCTGGCCCAGGCCTATGGCGAGGCCGGCGCCCGCCAGGGGCCGGCGCCCACGTCTCCCGAACCCGTCAACCTGACCCCGGAGGAGGTCGAGCGGCGGCGGGCGCGCAAGGCGGAGATCATCGCGGACCTGCGGCAACGGTACGAGCGCCTCAAGCGTGATAAATGGGAGGGTTTTTCGGGCTACGACGGCTGGTTCGCCCAGTCCCTCAACAATGCGCACTTCGCGGCCATCGGCACCTATCACCAGTGGGTGCCGGCCCTGCGCGCCATGGCGGACCGCTGCGAACCGTGCCGCAGCGGCAGCCTCGCGCCCTTCCTCGAACAGGCGCGTGCGCTCGCGCGACTGCCGTACGCCGAGCGCCGGCGGCTGCTGCGCGAAGAAACCGAACGGGTCCAGGGGACTCGGCTATCATCGGCGCCATAGCCGTGCGACGATGCGGCGTTGACAAGACCAGGAGACCGCGAATGGAAAGACCATGGTTGGCGCATTATCCGCCGGGCATTCCCGCCGACATCGATCCGGGACGCTATCGGTCGCTGGTCCAGTTGCTGGAGGAGGCGTTCGGGCAGTTCGCGGCGCGTCCGGCCTTCGCCTGCATGGGCAAGACGCTGTCCTTTGGCGACATCGACCGGCTCTCGCGCCAATTCGGGGCATGGCTGCAGTCGCTGGGCCTGGCGCGCGGCGCGCGCGTGGCGCTGATGATGCCGAATGTCTTGCAGTATCCGGTGGCCATCGCGGCGGTGCTGCGCGCCGGCTATACCGTGGTCAACGTCAATCCGCTCTATACCGCTCCCGAGCTCGAACATCAACTCAAGGACAGCGGCGCCGAAGCCATCGTCATCCTCGAGAATTTCGCGCACACGCTGCAAAAGGTCCTGCCGTCCACCGCCATCCGGCACATCGTTCTGGCGTCCATGGGCGACCTGCTGGGTGGCGTGAAGGGCGCCGTGGTCGACGTGGTGGTGCGCCACGTGAAAAAGCTCGTCCCGCCGTTCCAGCTGCCCGGAGCCGTGACGTTCAAGCGCGCGCTGGCGCAAGGCGCGGGGCGGCCGCTGGAGCGGCCCGACGTCGGGCCCGACGACATAGCCTTCCTGCAGTACACCGGCGGCACGACCGGCGTGGCCAAGGGCGCCATCCTGCTGCACCGGAACGTCGCGGCCAATGTCCTCCAATGCGATGCCTGGCTGCTGACGGACGACCGGCCGGCGGCGGACGACGGGCTGCGCGCCCAGCAGATCTTCGTCTGCGCGCTGCCCCTCTATCACATCTTCGGACTGACGGTGTGCGGGATGCTGGGCATGCACGCGGGCGGCCTGAACGTGCTGATCCCCAACCCGCGCAATATCCCGGAACTGGTGCAGGCGCTGTCGCCCTATCGCTTCACGCTTTTTCCCGGCGTCAACACGCTGTTCAACGCGCTGCTGAACAACCAGAAGTTCGCCTCGCTCGATTTTTCCGGCCTGCGCGTGAGCGTGGGCGGCGGCATGGCGGTGCAGAAATCGGTGGCCGACCGCTGGGTGGCCGTGACCGGCTCGCCGCTGTGCGAGGGTTATGGCCTGTCCGAGACGTCGCCGGTGGCGTGCTGCACCCCCATCAATATCAAGGAGTACTCGGGCACGATAGGCATCCCGCTGCCGTCGACCGAGGCCGCGATCCTCGATGACGACGGCAATCCCGTGCCTTCCGGCGAGCGCGGCGAAATCGCGTTGCGCGGGCCGCAGGTCATGCCGGGCTACTGGAACATGCCGGAAGAGACAGCCCGCGTCATGACGGCCGACGGGTTCTTCAAGACCGGCGACATCGGCATCATGGACGAACGCGGCTACATCCGCATCGTCGACCGCAAGAAGGACATGATCCTGGTGTCCGGATTCAACGTCTATCCCAACGAGGTCGAGGCCGTGGTGTCGCAGCACCCCGGCGTGCTGGAGTGCGCGGCCATCGGCGTGCCCGACGAGCATTCGGGCGAGGCGGTCAAGGTCGTGGTGGTCAAGCGCGATCCGGCCTTGACCGAGCAGGACATCAAGGCGTTCTGCCGCGACCGGCTGACGGGCTACAAGCGGCCGCGCTACGTGGAGTTCCGCACGGAACTGCCCAAGACCAACGTGGGCAAGATCCTGCGCCGCGAGCTGCGGTCGAGCAGCGACGCCGCATAGGCCTGGGCGAAGCCCGTAGGCAAAAGCGCCACCTCGGCGCAACGACGGCCCGAAGGGCCTGGCGTGGGGCATCTCGCCCCCGGTTCCCGCGCGCTGCCCCTACAATTGCGGCATTTGCCCCGTTGCGGGCACCGTTCGGGAGTCTTCATGCTACGTGAGAGGGCAGGCCATCATCGCAAGGCCTTGCATGGCGCCTTGCGCCGCGCGCTGGCGCCCATCGGCGCGTGCGCGTTGATGGCCGCGGCGCCGATGCATGGCGCCGAAGCCGGCGTGACGTTCCGGCTGGACCGCCTGCAGGCCGGCCCGGGCGAGACCGTCCGTATCGAGGCCATGTTTTTCAATGACGGCAACTCCACCGCCACGTGGGACGCGCCGCGCGAGTTGATCCTGCAATGGCGGGACAGCGCCGGTCACGTGGTGCGCACCCCCGCCCGGCTTGATGGCGGCGCCGCGGTGCTGCAGATTCCGGTGGGACAGTTCTCGCGAGCGTCCTGGTCCGCGACCGTGCCTGCCGACGTCCGGGGATTGCAAGCCATCGCGATCGAGGGCGAGCCGGTGCTGCTGGCGCTCGACGCCACGCCCGCCGAAAAAGGCGCGATCGTCGGTTCCCCGGCCATCGGTCCCATCGTCGATCCGCGCGCGCCGGGCTCGGCGCCACAGGTGCCGGATACGGGCGTGCTCGCGGGTGTGAGCGACCTGAGCGGCGGCCAGGGGCTGCGCAGCACCGCCATGCAAGGGCCGGCGCCTGCCGCGGCCAACGACGAACATTCCGTGCTGGACCGTTTCCGCAGCGCCCTGTCCCCCTACGAGCCGGTGTATTTCAGCCTCGGGGCGCGGCCCAACCTCAACGCGCGCTTCCAGATCAGCCTGAAGTTCCGGTTGTTCCAGCCTGACGAAGGCCAGGAGACCGGTTTCTTCAACAACCTCTATCTCGGCTACACCCAGACCTCCCTGTGGGACATCGGCGCGAATTCGGCGCCGTTTCGCGACAGCAGCTACCGTCCCGCTGTCTTCTGGCTGTCCGACCGCGTCTGGGAATCGCAGGACCGGCGCAAGTCGCTGGGATTCGACGGCGGCTTCGAGCACGAGTCCAACGGCCGCGACGGCGACACCTCGCGCGCGATCAATTCGCTTTATGCCCGGCCCACGCTGCGCTACCGCTTCGACGACGGCAGCACCTTCAGCTTCGGCCCCAAGATCAAGTACTACGCCACGCGCAAGGGCAATCCCGACATTGCCGACTACCGCGGCCACGTCGATTACCAGTTCCGCTGGGCCAAGGACGATGGCCTGATGGTGTCGGCGCTGGTGCGCAAGGGCCACGAGAAGGGGTCGCTGCAGCTCGACATGGCCTATCCGCTGCGCAAGCTCGGTCTCGGCAGGCTCAACGGTTTCCTGCACGTGCAATACTTCAACGGATACGGCGAAACCCTGCTGGACTACAACGTGCGCGCCAAGTCGCAAGTGCGCATCGGGTTGATGGTGATACGCTGACCGGCCCCGGCGGGGCAGAGGCCGCCAAGGCGCGGGGTTACGCTTCGATCATTTCCACCGGCCGGTTCCAGATCAGCAGCGCCACGCAACCCTTGGGGCTTTGCACGCTGTGGCGCGTGCCCGGCGGATTGACGACCAGCGTGCCCGCCGGATAGGTCCCGCGCTCGTCCTGCTGCTCGCCTTCCAGGACCAGGATGTGTTCGAGCCCCGCATGGCGGTGCAGGGGGACGGAGGCGCCCGGCTCGTAGCGCAGGTAGGCGGCCGCCGGGCCGCCGTCGGGCTCGCGATAAATCCAGGCCACCGCGACGCCGGGACGCAAGATGCCCCAGTCCAGGTTTTCCGGCACGCGGCTGAGCGCGTGCGCCAGTATCAACGCCTGGTTCATTGCGCCGCCTCCGCATCTTCCCCCACGGCGACGCCGAGCGCCTGCAGGAAAGCGCTCGAATCGCTTACCGCGCCGAACACGCCGCCCTGCATCTTGATCATCCTGATCGCCGCCTCGTGGTTGCCGCGGTCGGTGGCGCCGCAGCAGTCCTCGAGCAGGAGGCACTCGTAGCCGCGGTCGTTCGCCTCGCGCATGGTGGTATGCACGCAGACATCGGTCGTGATGCCGGTGAGCACCAGATTGCGGATGCCGCGCGTGCGCAGGATGAGGTCGAGATCGGTCGCGCAGAACGAGCCCTTGCCCGGCTTATCGATGATGGGTTCGCCCGGCAGGGGCGCTAGTTCGGGAATGATTTCCCAGCCCGGTTCGCCGCGCACCAGGATCCGCCCGCAAGGGCCCGGATCGCCGATGCCGGCGCCGATCCGGCGCGAGCGCCAGCGCTTGTTGGCCGGCAGGTCCGACAGGTCGGGACGATGCCCCTCCCGGGTATGGATGATGTGGAAGCCCGCGCCGCGCATCGCCGCGAGCAGCCGGCCGATGGGTTCGACCGGCGCGCGCGTGAGCGACAGGTCGTAGCCCATCCGGTCGACGTAGCCGCCCCGGCCGCAGAAGTCCGTCTGCATGTCGATGACGATCAGCGCCGTGTTCCCGGGCCGCAGATCGCCGTCGAACGGCCACGGGTATGGGTCGGCGGATAGGAAGAATTCGCTCATGATGTTCTCGCTGGTGGCGTCCGCTAGCAGGTTAATCAGCGGCGGGCGGCATCAACAAGCAACGAATAATGAGCACCGTGTTGCCGTTACGGCAGCGGTGGCCGTTCGGTCAGGCCTTCAGGTTGGGGCCGATCAGCGCATGCAGGGCCCGGGCGACGTCGGGGCCGCCGGACACGATGTCGCCCTGTTCCGGCCAGGGCGACCGCTCGAACGGGTCGAAGGCGAGGCCGCCCGCTTCGCGCACCAGCAGCGTACCGGCGGCAATGTCCCAGGGCTTGAGCCGCAATTCCCAGTAGCCGTCGAAGCGTCCGCAGGCCACCCAGGCGAGATCCAGCGCCGCCGCGCCGTTGCGGCGCACCCCCCGCGTGCCGTGCATCGCGTCGCGCAGCATGGGCAGGTAGTTCTCGGTGAAGGACATGTCGCTGTAGGGAAAGCCGGTGGCCAGCAGCGCATCGGCCAGGGTGCCGGTGCGCGAGCATTGGATGCGATGGCTGTTGAGCCAGGCGCCCACGCCGCGCACGGCGGTGAACATTTCCTCGCGGCAGGGATCGTAGATCACGCCCACCACCGGACCCGGCTCGGCCTTGGCGTCGTCGAAGGCGATGCCGCATCCTTGCTGGGCCACCAGCGCGATCGATACCGCGTAGTGCGGAATGGCGTGGACGAAGTTGGTGGTGCCGTCCAGCGGGTCGATGTACCAGCTCGCGGGCCCGGAGGGAGAGCCGCCGGTTTCCTCCGCCACGATGCCGAACTGCGGCGTGCGCGCCCGCAGGACTTCGATGATGGCGATCTCGGCTTCGCGGTCGGCCTGCGAGACCAGGTCGTTGCGGGCCTTAAGGTCGATGACCAGCTCCGAACGCTTGTGCGCATAGGCCTGCAGGATGGCGGCGCCGGCGTGCGCCGCGGTGACCGCGGCTTCCAGCGCCTTGAACAGGTCCAGCGGCGCGGCGTTGTCCATGGTGGGGGCGGCAGGGATGCTCATGCGATCAGTGTACGTCCACTTTGCTTCCGCTGTAAGACTTGTTGCGCCGGGCGGCACACGGGGCGGCGGTATGATGGCGCCCGTGTTTACGCCATTGATCCCCTCCCAGCCCGCGTTCGAGCCGGGCGGCGTGCCCTACAGCCCGCGCTACGGCGACATCTACCATGCCGCCCAGGGCGCGATCGAGCAGGCTCGCCACGTGTTCCTCGCCGGCAACGGCCTGCCGGCGCGGTGGCGGGGCCGCGAGCGCTTCACCGTGTGCGAGACGGGCTTCGGCCTGGGGCTGACTTTCCTTGCGCTCTGGCGGGCCTGGCGCGACGATCCGCAGCGCTGCGGGCGGCTGCATGTGGTTTCGGTGGAGGCCCATCCGTTCGCCCGCGAGCACTTGGCGCAATTGCTGGCGGCGCAAATGCCGCCGGACTGGCGCGGGATGGCCGATCAACTGCTCGCGCAGTGGCCGCCGCTGTTGCCGGGCCTGCATCGCCTGGACCTGGACGAAGGCCGGGTGACGCTGACCCTGGCGTTCGGCCTGGCCGAGCGGCTCGTGCCGCAATTGAGCCTGGGCGCGGACGCGTTCTTCCTCGACGGCTTCAATCCGGCCCGCAATCCGGAGATGTGGTCCGAGACGCTCATGAAAGCCTTGGCCCGCCTGGCCGCGCCGGATGCGACCGCCGCCACCTGGACCAGCGCGGGCGCCGTGCGGCGGGCCTTGCAGGCCGCCGGCTTCGAGGTGGAGAAGCGGCCGGGCTTCGGCGGCAAGCGCCACATGACGGTGGCCCGCTTCGCTCCGCGCTTTCCGCGCCGCCACGCCCCGGCTCCGCCGCCTGTCTTTTCCGAGCGCCATGCGGTGGTCGTGGGCGCCGGCGTGGCGGGCGCCGGGGTGGCGCACGCCCTGGCGCTGCGCGGCTGGCGCGTGACCGTGCTCGATGCCGTCGCGGGACAGCCGCCGGCGCAGCCCGGGCACCTGGCGGCGGCGCTCACTCCGTTGCTGGCCAGGGACGACAGTCCGCGCGCCCGGCTGACACGCGCCGGCGCGCTGCGTGCCGCGGCACGGTGGACGCCCTGGATGGACGGCGGCATCGTCGACCGTTGCGGGACGGTGCAGCAGGCCAAGTCCGACGACCGGGTAGCCGAGATGCATGCCATGCTGGAGACGCTCCGCTTTCCCGCCGACTGGGTGCGGCCGGTGACCAGGGAGCAGGCAAGCGACCTGGCCGGCTGCGCCATGGCGCGCGGAGGGGTGTTCTTTCCGGGCGGCCTGCGCGTGAGACCGCGCCTGCTGTGCGCTGCCTTGCTGGCGGCGCCCGGCATAGAGCTGCGCGCCGGCCGTGTCGCCCGCATCGAGGCCTGCCCGTCCCCGGGACCGGCCGAAGGCCGCTGGCGCGTCGCCGATGCCGGCGGCGCCACCCTGGCCGAGGCCGAGGTGCTGGTCCTGGCCAATGCGGCAGACGCGCCACGCCTGCTCGCGGACAGCGGCCGGCCCGGCCATGGCGGGGTATCCGCGCGCTTTTTCGGGCAAAAACGCATCGCGGGCCAGATCACCTTGCTGCCTGCCCGGCAGGCCCTGGCCGGCGCGCCCCGCTGCGTAGTGGCCGGGGACGGCTATGTGCTGCCGCCGGTGGATGGGTGGTGCGTCGCCGGCAGCACCTACGTGCACGACGCCGACCGGGCCGTGGCAACCGAGGAAGGCCATGCCGTCAACCTGGAGCGGGCCGGCCGGCTGCTGCCTGGCCTGGATGGCCTGCTCGACCCCGCAATGCTGGCGGGGTGGGCCGGCTGGCGGGCCGTGCTGCCCGGACGCCTGCCCGTCATCGGGGAAGTGCCGGGAGCGCCCGGGCTCTGGGTGGCCGCCGGCTATGCCTCCCGGGGGCTGAGCTGGTCCGCGCTGGCCGGGGATATCATGGGCGCGGTGCTGGAAGGAGAGCCCATGCCACTGGAAGGGGATTTGCTCCGCATGGTGGCTTGGCGCTGAGCGCGAGCCGAATCGTGGGAAAATAGCGGTATTAACAGCAAAAAAAGGACGTGCCCGCGGGCGCGCGGCGCTCGGCTCTCCCCCGCTGGCCATCCGCCGTTTCTCGGCCCGGTCATCGCGGATCCGCCTGCCGGTCCGCCTGTGCCTCCCCCGAGAGGAGCGCCGGCGCGAGGGGGAGCGACCCCCAATGGTTTATTTGCCTCCCCGAATCCGTCAAAATAGAGGTTTTGGCGAAAAAGTGCGGCGTTCAGCAGCATTTGGGGCGGATAGCGGGGCCTCGCGAGGTTGCGTCTTTGCTATTGCCAATCTGTCGAAAGCGATCGAGGGAAACCTGTGCCACTTCAATTCGACTCCTCCCGCTACCAGCGTCTGGAATCCCTGTCTCTCAACACGTCCAGCCCGGCTGCCGTCCGTTTCACCACGGACCAGGGCCAGGCGCTGCTCGTCGAAGCGAGCGCGCCGGGCGTGTTCAGGCTGAGCATGGGGACGCCCGCGGCCACCGGCAAGCCGGCTTCCGGCTCCGCCACCCGCACCGCGGCGCTGCACGACCTGCTGGCCCGGGACGAACCCATCGGCGAGGCCGCCGTCGAGCAGGTCGAACTGGACGGCCAGCCGGGCTTTCGCATCGTCCAGGGCGACAACGCGCTCGAGATCGCGACGCAGCCGCTGCGCCTGGCCCTGTATCGCAAGGGGCGCAAGGTGCTCGCCTCGTCCGCCGACGAGTCCTTGTTCCCGCTGGGCACCGAGGATCCGGCCGCCCCGGCGTCCTGGACCCTGTCGTTCGACCTCGAACCCGCCGAACCGGTCTACGGACTGGGCGAAAGCACGATCATGCTCGACCGGCGCGCCGAGCGCGTGGTGTCCGACGAGCCGGCCTCGCGCGCGCTGCCGCTGGCCTGGAGCCCGAACGGATGGGGCGTCTACGTCAATACCGCCGAATCGGTCGTCCATGACATCGGCGTCGACGATTTCGCGCCGGCCAGCTATGTGCTGACCATTGCCGACGCCCAGCTCGATCTGTTCCTGTTCGCCGGCGAACCGGCGGAAATCCTCAACCAGTACACGCAACTCACCGGCCGCGCCGGGCAGCCCACGCTGTGGAGCATGGGGACCTGGCTGCACCAGGCCGCCAATACCGATACCGCGCAATTGGCCGGCGTTGCGCGCGAGATGCGCGCCCGCGGCGTGCCGTTGGACGCCGTATCGTTCCAGCCCCCCGCCGCCTGGGAAGTGCGCGGCAAGCTGAACCTCGAATGGGATGCCGGCCGTTTTCCCGATCCGCGCCAGAGTCTCGGCGAATTCAAGGACCTGGACCTCAAGGTGTGCGCCCCCGGTTTTCCCGGCGTTCCCACGCACAGCCCCATGTTCGCGGAACTGGAAGACAAAGGCTGGCTGCTTACCGACGATTCCGGTTCGGCCTATGTCTTTGCCGGCGTTCCCGCGAGCGCGGGCGCGGCCTTCGGCCTGCTCGACCTGACCCATCGCGATGTCTGGACGTTCTGGCGCGACAAGATCCGGCAAATCATGGACGAGGGCGTCGATGCCGTTTCCTGCGACGTCCAGCTCGACATTCCCGACGAGGTGAGCGCCCGCAGCGGCGATACCGGCTCCCGGCTGCGTACGGTCTATCCCATGTTGGCCAAGCGTTGCCTGTTCGAGGCCGCCGCCTGGAACAAGACGCCGCCCGAGGGCGTGGTATGGAGCCGCGACCTCTTCCCCACGGCGCAGCGCCTGCCCATGCAGGCGTCCATCTCGGTGCCCAACACCTGGGAAGGACTGGCCGAGTCCCTGCGCGCGGCACTGACCACCGGCGCGAGCGGCCTGCCTGCCTATGCGCACGACATCGGTTCGCCCGATCATCCGCTCGACACCATGACGCCCGAGCTGTACCTGCGCTGGCTCGCGGCGGGCGTGTTCAGTTCGCACCTGCGCTTTCACGCGGTGCCGGGCCTTCTGCCCTGGGACTTCGGCGACGAGGTCTTCCAGCATGCGCAAACGCTGATGCAATGGCGCTACCGGCTCATTCCCTATGTGCTTGGCGTGATCGAGGACGCAGCCCGCACCGGCTTGCCGGTCCAGCGCTCCATGGCCTTGTCGTTCCCCGAGGATCCCGAGGCCCACGCCTACGAACTGCAATACCTGCTGGGGCCGGCCCTGCTGGTGGTGCCGGCGGTTCAGCCCGGCAACCAGATCCGTGTCTATTTCCCGAAGGGCGAGGCCTGGTGGGACCTGCGCACCGGCTGGCGCTACGAGGGCGGCACCACCTGGACGTTCGAGTGCGGCCTGGACCACCTTCCCGTATTCGGACGCGAAGGGCACATGCTCTGCCTGGGGCCGGCCGCCCAGCACACCGGCGAATTCAACTCCGCCCGCATCCTGGACGAAGTCTGGCTGTTCGGCATGCCCATGCACAATCCCAGCGTCATGCGCAACAAGATCCGGGTCATGCAGATGCAGGGATCGAGCTACGCCAAGGGACTGGAAGGCCTGAAGATCCTGCCGTCCGAAGGGCTGGAAGTGAAGCGGCGCGGCGCCGAGGTGCGGATTTCGCGCGCAAGGTAGAAAGCCCCCCCTACGCCCTTACGGGCGCCCCCCAGGGGGCGATGCGGGTGGACCGGCGGGGGGGAACCCACCCCACGCGGCCTGTGGCCGCGCCCCTCAAGGGGCGGCGCTGGCGGACCGGCAAAGCCGGATCCGCGGCGCCCTGGGTCTAGTGCGAATTTCTCAGGCCGCTACACCTTTGCTGGCGCTGGCAGCCAGCGAAGCGCAGCTGCCACAACCCAAGAAAGCGGTACTAGACCCAGGATGCGGCGGATCTGGCTCCGCCAGTCCGCTCGCATCGCCCCCTGGGGGGCGCCCGTCAGGGCGTAGGGGGGGGCTAGTCCTCGCAGGGGCTGTCCAGCGTCCCGCGCGCGAGTTTGTCGACCACCACCGATTCGCGCGGCGGTTCGCCGTTGCGGGCAATGTGTCCTTCTATCCACATCAGCACAGGGGTGCCGGGCGCCACGCGCAGCTTGGCATAGGCGTCCGCCAGCGCTTGCGCCTGCCCGGTCCTGGCGACCGGATAGCGTTTGCCGGTGCTGCAGATGCCGAAGGTCGTCTCGCCGTCTTTCGATACCACCTTGCCGCGCATGGGGAAGGTCTCGGTAATGAAGTCCACCTCGAATTGCTGGGTCAGCGCGTAATTCAGCGTCGACTGGATGGGCTCGCCGTTCTGGTCCAGCATGCGCAGCGTCGTGCCGGAGATGAATTCATACAGCCCGCCTTCGTTTCGGTCGCCGATGAGGCGGATCTGGTCGGGGGAATCGACCAGCCGCTGCCAGCGGCCGGCGCTGACGAAGGTCATGTCCTTGTTGTCGCGCGTGCCGAAATACACGCGCCGCATGCGCCAGGTCCAGTCGGGCAGCAGGGTGAGCGTAATGCGCTGGCCTGCGCAGTCGGCGCAGGGAATGACGCCGCGAAAGGTTTGCGGCTGGCTGAGGGGCACGCCGCGGTCTATGGTCGGCGCCTGCTCCGCTTGCTCCCGGCTCATGCCCGGAGGCGGAGGCACGGCGGCGTCGGCCTCGCTCGGCGTGCTCGTGCGCTGCCGGTCCGGCAAGGGAATGGCGCAGGCACCCAGGCCGGCGGCGACGACGAGCGCTGCGGCAAGGCTGGCGAGGCGGGACGGAAAGGGGCGGGACGGAAGGGGCGGGTTGGTCATGACGGCTCCGGCTCTTGAGGTTTACCGCAAGTCTACCTTGTTGCGCCTGTCCGCATGTCGGAGATCTCGCGCCGCCGTCCTCCCTGGCGTTGCCCAGGCAAGCTGACATTTATCGCACATGGGTCGCCCGCGAGGGGCCGCGGGCCGGTTAAGCTTGCGTGGGGCCGCAGTGCGGCGATTCTTTACCTTTCTATGTCTTTCGCGCAGATACTCGCGGCCACGCCATGGCTGGCCTATGCATCGGCCATCGTGCTGGGGCTGGTGGTGGGCAGTTTCCTCAACGTCGTCATCGTTCGCCTGCCGCAAATGATGCACCGCGCATGGCGGGCCCAGTGCGCGGAGCTGCAGGGCGAGGATCTCGCGGCCGAACCGTTCAACCTGGCCCGTCCGGCTTCCCATTGCCCCGCATGCGGGCATCCCATCGCCTGGCGCCACAATATTCCGGTATTGAGCTGGCTGGCCTTGCGCGGGCGCTGCGCGCATTGCGGCGCCGGCATCTCGTGGCAGTATCCCCTCGTCGAATTGACGACGGCCGCGCTGTTCGCCGCCTGCGTGGCCGGTTTCGGCATCGCCTGGACGGCCTTGGCCGCGATGGCCTTCTGCGCGGTATGCGTGGCGCTGGCCGTCATCGATCTGCAGACCTCGCTGCTGCCGGACGACCTGACCCTGCCGCTGCTCTGGGCAGGGTTGTTCGTCAATCTGTGGGGGGTGTTCGCGCCCCTGCACGACGCGGCCATCGGGGCCATGGCGGGCTATGGCGTACTGTGGGCGGTCTACTGGATATTCCGCCTGCTGACCGGCAAGGAGGGCATGGGCTATGGCGATTTCAAGCTGTTGGCGGCCATCGGCGCATGGCTGGGATGGCAGAGCCTGCCTCTGGTGATGGTCGCCGCGTCGCTTGCCGGCGTCGCGGTGGCGGGCACGCTCATGGTCGCCCGCCGGGTGCGGCGCGACCAGCCGCTGCCGTTCGGACCCTATCTCGCCGCCGCGGGCATCGTCGCGCTGCTGGCAGGCGACTTATGGGCTAAGCTCCTCGCATGGTGAACACTGGCTATACATCGGGCAGCCGGCCCTTGCGCGTGGGCCTGACAGGCGGCATAGGATCCGGCAAGACGGCGGTGGCCGACCTGCTGGCGGCACAAGGCGCGGCCATCATCGACACCGATGCGATCGCTCACGCGCTGACGGCGCCGGGCGGGCTGGCCATCGAGCCGTTGCGGCGCGCGTTCGGTCCCTCCATGATCGACGCCGACGGCGCCATGGACCGCGCCCGCATGCGCGAACTGGTGTTTGCCGATCCGCAGGCCAAGTCCCGCCTCGAAGCCCTGATCCATCCGCTTATCGGCCAGGAGGCCGAACGCGAGGCGGTCGAGCGGCAAGGGGTCTACCAGGTGTTCGTCGTGCCCTTGCTGGTCGAGTCCGGCCGCTGGCGCGAACGCGTGGACCGCATCTGCGTGGTCGATTGCGACGAGGCCACCCAGATGCAGCGCGTGCAGCGCCGCAGCGGCCTTGCGCCAGAGATGATCGCCCGCATCATGAATGCCCAGGCCACGCGCGCCGAGCGCCTGGCCGTGGCCGACGACGTCATTCTCAACGACGGCGGCACCACACCCGCCCAGCTCGCGGACCGAACCCTGGCCCAGCACCGTGCCTGGCTGGAGCTGGCGTCATCCCCGCGGATCGGGTAAGTGCGGGAATGGTCGGCTCCGGCACGCCATTCCCACCCTGATAACCCCTCCCATGCTTTTCGCGCATAGCGGACGCGGCCGCCGGCGCCGGCGTCACATCTCGAAACCGCATTGAAGAGCTGCCTCCTTCAAAGTAGCGGGTAGACGGCGCACCAGCTTCTTCCCGCCGGGGCCGTATACCATGGAGGTGTTCCGAGGTGAGCCCGCGCAAGGGCCGGTTCGGAAGAGGAAGGGGCGAGAGTCGCCCAGTCCAGGCTGTGCAGGTATAGTTCTACGAAATTCCGATACCGGACGGTCTACGTGGTTCTTTACGAATATCCATTCAACGAGCGCGTCCGTACGCTGTTGCGTCTGGAAAGCCTCTTCGATAATTTATTCTTTTTCGTGCGGCAATCGGATGCCCGCGGGCATCACGTCGCATTGACCACGCTGTTCGAAATCCTAGACGTTTCGGCGCGTGCCGACCTGAAGTCCGATCTGTTGCAGGACCTCGAGCGCTATCGCCAATCCCTCAGTTCGCTGCGCGAGCATCCCGGCGTGGACCGGCAGACGCTGGACGCCATGCTGTCCAGCATAGAGCAGGCCACCACTTCGCTGGTGGCCCAGGGCAAGACCGGCATGCCGCTGCGGCAGAACGAATGGCTGACCAGCATTCGCAGCCGGCTGGCCATCCCGGGCGGCGCCTGCGAATTCGACGTGCCCTCCTACCATGCCTGGAAGCACAAGCCGGCCGGCCAGCGGGTGCAGGATCTCGTCCAGTGGGTCGAGCCCTTCCTGCCCATCCGCGATGGCCTGGCCATCGTCCTTAAGATGCTGCGCGAATCGGGGCGGCAGGTCGCGGTGGTGGCCGAAGGGGGCGCCTTCCAGCAGATGCTCGGCGGCAAGGCCTATCAGTTGCTGCGCATCTATGTCGATGAAGAGATCGGCGTCTTTCCCGAAGTCAGCGCCAACAAATACATGGTTTCGGTGCGCTTCTCCTCCCAGGGCGGCGACATGAAGCCCCAGCCGGTGACGGCCGACGTGCCGTTCCAGCTCACCCTCTGCAACAGCCTGTAGTCCTTCTCCCGCGCCCTGGCTCGCGGCTTGCGGCTTTGCCGGCCCACGCCGCTAAAATGTCGACATGGTCAAGAAAGTCAAATGCCCCACCTGCTCCAAGCCCGCGCCATGGAGCCCCGACAACGCATGGCGGCCGTTCTGCTCGGAGCGTTGCCGGCAGATCGACCTGGGCGCATGGGCGGCCGAGAAATTCGCCATTCCCGGCGCCCCGCTGGAAACCGACGATCTGGCCGGAGATACCTCGGGCCGCCTGTTTCCTCCGCCGCAATCGGTGAACTGAGCGGCCCTAGGCGTTGGTCAGCAGCGTGCGGATGTCGAGCGACCGAAGCAGCTGCATCGTCTCTCGCGCCAGCCTGGTCAAGGGCTGCAGCCGTGCCGTGCACATGATGAGGTTGTTGTGCATGGCGGGCGAATGCACGCGCGCCGTGGCCAGCGTGCCCGCGCGCAACTGCGGCCCGATCGCGCTCGCCGACAGCAGCGCGTAGCCTTCGCCGCTCTCGGCGAGCGCCACCATCGTGTGGACGGCATTGACCTCGGCAACGATGTTCAGGGAAATGCCGCGTCGCCGGCACGTGGCGTCGACCACCGCGCGGATGGTATTGGGCTGGCACGGCAGGATCAGCGGATATTCCGTCAGGGCGTCGACGGGCAGCGAGTCGGGCAGCCGCTCGCCCAGCCCGGGCAAGCGTCCCACCAGCAGCAATTCCTCCTTGAAAACCGGCTCGTAGTCGAGGGTCTCCCCGGGCGCGGGGTCGTAGAGCAGCGCGACGTCCACCCGGCCCTCGTGCAGCCATTCCCTCAGGCTCACGCTCAAGCCTTCGGTCACCGTCAGGGCGGCGCCCGGCAGGCGCTCCCGGAAACCGCGCACCAGCCTGGGAGCCAGCAGGTGGGCGATCCGGGGCGGCAGGCCGACCACGATCTTGCCCTGGGGCATGGCCTTCAGATCGTGGATCTCCTGCCGGGCGAGAGCCAGCCGCTCCAGGACCACCCGCGCATGTTCCAGCAGGCGTTCTCCCGCCTCCGTTGGCCTGACGCCGCGTCCGTTCCGGTAGAACAGGTGTTCGTGCAGCTCGACCTCCAGCAACCGGATCTGCCTGCTGAGGGAGGGCTGGGTCATTTCGAGCATCATCGCCGCCCGGGTGAAACTGCCCGCATCGGCTACCTGGACGAAGTACTCGAGTTGCTTGATGTCCATCCGGGACACTCCTTTCTCTATAGAAGAGTTCTATAGCTGCTAGTGCTGTTCTGTAATTTACTCGATAGGGGCGTCCGCCAATAATGGGCGCCTCCGCCGGGTGCGCGCGCGCATATGGAGCGGCGCGCGGGCCGCGGCGGCCTTATGGAGGCATTGCATGAAGAAACGGGAGTTGCCGATCGCGATCATCGGCGCCGGAATAGGGGGACTGGCGGCGGCGGCCGTGCTGCGCAAGCAGGGAGTGAATGTCCACGTATACGAACAGGCGAAGCAGTTCGCCCGCATCGGCGCGGGCATCCAGATGACGCCCAACGCCATGCGCGTGCTGAATGGGCTCGGCTTGCGGGGCCGCCTGGAAGAGATCGCGTTCGCGCCGCGGTCGTCGCTGAACCGCCAGCACGATACGGGCGCGGTGACCAACGAGTTTCCGCTGGCCGAGGCGGTCCTGGAGCGATACGGCATGCCGTTCCTGGCCATGCACCGGGGCGACCTGCATGCGGCGCTGGCCGGGCTCGTGCCCGGAGAGAACATCTCGCTCGGGAAGAAGCTGGTCCGCTTCGAGCAGCGGGACGGGTCGGTCCTGCTCGAATTCGAGGACGGCTCGCAGGCGCACGCCGCTGCCGTCATCGGTGCCGACGGCGTGCATTCGCAGGTGCGCGAGCTGCTGCTGGGCGCGGAAAAGCCCCGTTTTACCGGGCGGGTGGCCTACCGGACGACCTTTCCCGCCAGCCGGCTGGGCTCGCTCGACATCGGGCCGTCGCGCACGAAGTGGTGGGGGCCCGACCGGCATATCGTCATCTACTACGTCACCAGGCGGCGCGACGAGGTCTATTTCGTCACCAGCCAGCCCGAGGACGCCGGCTGGCTTACGCCGGAGTCCTGGTCCGCCAAGGGCGACCTGAACGTGCTGCGCGAGGCCTATGCCGACTTCCATCCCGACGTGCGCGCGGTGCTGGCGGCGTGCCCCGACGTGCACAAATGGGCCATCTTCCAGCGCGACCCGCTGCCCAGCTGGGGCGAGGGCAACGTCGTGCTGATGGGCGATGCCTGCCATCCGATGACCCCCTACATGGCCCAGGGCGCGGCCATGGCGCTGGAGGACGCGGTCGTGCTGGCCCGTTGCCTCGAGGCGCGCGGCGCGGACGTCGACGCCGCTTTCCGGACGTTCGAGCGGGTCCGCAAGCCGCGCACTTCGGCCGTGCAGGCCGGGTCCAGCGCCAACAACTGGATGCGGGAGGCGACCAACCCGGACTGGGTATATGGCTATGACGCCTGGGAGGTCGCGCTCGGCGATTGAGCGTCGGCAGGCCCGGGTCCGGGCGCGGCCCGGTCAACGAACAAGGAGACAGCATGAACATACGAGCAAGTATCGCTGCCTGCGCCATCGCGGCTGCCGGCATGGCCGCCGGCCCGGCGAACGCCGCCTATCCGGACCGGCCCATCAAGCTGGTCGTGCCGCACGGTCCCGGCGGTGTCGCCGACACCGTGTCGCGGATCTTCGCCGACGCGCTCGCGCAGGAGCTCAAGCAGCCGGTGATCGTCGAGAACAAGGCGGGCGCCAGCACGATGATAGGCGCCGACTACGTGGCCAAGGCCCCGGCCGACGGCTACACGCTGTTGATGGCGTCGGTCACGACCCTGTCCATCAATCCCTTCCTGTATCCCAACATCACCTACGATCCCAAGCGCGACTTCGCGCCGGTCTCCATGGTGGCTGCCTTGCCGTTCTACCTGATGGCCAGTCCCACGCTGGGCATCAAGAGCGTGAAGGACCTGGTGGCGCTGGCCAAGTCCAGGCCGGGGCAGCTCAATTACTCCTCGCCCGGGTCCGGAACGTCGCCGCATCTCGTGGGCGCGCTGTTTGCGTCCATGACCGGCATCGATGCCATTCACGTTCCCTACAAGTCCACGGCATCCGCCGAGGTCGACCTCAATGCGGGCCGCATCCATTTCGCCTTCACCGGTTCGGGCATGGCTCCCATACGTTCGGGACGCGTGACCGGCCTGGGGGTGACCAGCGACGAGCGGGTGGCTTCCATGCCGGAGTTGCCCACGCTGAAAGAGCAAGGCATGGACCTGGAAGCCACGGTGTGGAACGGCGTGGTGGCGCCCGCGGGCACGTCGCCCGCCATTGTCGAGAAACTCGCCGCGGCCCTGGCCAGGATTGCGAAGTCGCCGGACATCAGGGAGAAAGTCCAGGCCCATGGCGGCATCACGGTGGGCAATACGCCTGGCGAGTTCCGGCGCCTGATCGACACCGAGGCGCGCCGCTGGGAGAAAGTGATCAAGGAGGCCAGCATCTCGGTCCAGTAGCGCCGGCCCCGCGGTCAATCGCCCCAGAACGCGCCGATTCCCGCGATGCCGTGGGCGCCGTGCGCGACGGCCGTCGCCCGGGTCAGGGAGGACTGGCCACCCAGCGCGAATACCGGCAGGCCGGCATGCAGCGCCATGGCGGCAAAGGCCTCCCATCCCATGCCCGGCTGGCCCGGATGCGAAGCGGTTGGCAGCACCGGCGCGAGCACCGCGAAGTCGGCATCGAGGCGGCGTGCACGTTCCAGTTCCTCCGCGCTATGGGCCGATACGCCCAAGCGCGCGCCGCGAGGCAGGTCGGGACGCTGCGCGGGGATATCCGCGGACCGCAGATGGACGCCGTCGGCCTCGCCGCGCCAGGCGGCCGGGTGGATGCTGTTCAACAGCACCTGGGCGCCGGCCGCCCGGGCGCGCGCCACCACCTGCCTGAGCACGTCGCGCAGCGCCGGGTCGTCCGGTCCGCCGGGCCAGCCCGGCTCGCGGAACTGGATGAGCTTCACGCCCGCGGCCAGCGCGGTATCGAGCCGCTTCAGGAACGGTTCGACGTTGCCGTGCGAGCCGATGTTCGTGATCGCGTAGGTATCGGGCACGTGCAGCCATTGCAGCGGCGGCAGGGTAGCGGGCAGCAGCGGTCCGATGCGCGGCTCCAGGGCCAGGCCCAGTGCATCTTCCGGCGCCTGCGCGCGCGCCTGGGCCGCCTCCAGGTCAGTGGGTTGCTCGCCGCGCGCCAGGCGCGCTTGCAGCGCGGCGATCCGCCGTTCGCGATCCTGTGCCGCGGCCGCGATCTCCGCCGGCGTGGCGGCGCGGATGCGGGCCCATTGCAGCGCCTGCGATTCCAGCCCATGCGGCTGGCCTTCCCAGCGCGTCACGCGGCAGAAATACAGCCGCACGGTGGCGTGCGAGTAAGCGTGCACGTGCGTGACCCAGGTGGCCGATTCCAGCACCGTCACGCCCAGCTCTTCCTTCAATTCCCGCGCCAATGCCTGCAACACCGTCTCGCCCGGCTCCAGCTTGCCGCCCGGCAACTCCCACCATCCCGCATAAGGCTTGCCTTCGGGCCGCTGCCCCAACAACAGACTGCCGTCCGGCCGGAGCATCACCCCCACCGCCACATCCACGACTTTCGAACCAGAATCAACCGTCGCCATCCGCCTTCCCAAAAAAATCGATCCAGACCCAGGGCACCGCGGATCCGGCTCCGCCGGTCCGCCAGTGCCGCCCCCCCGGGGGGGCGCGCGTCAGCGCGTAGGGGGGGGGCCTTCCCTCCCGGCCCAGTCCTTCGCGAATTGCCAAGCCACGCGCCCGGAGCGCGAGCCGCGTTCCAGCGTCCACTGCAGCGCCGCGGTGCGGGACCTGGCGATGGACTCCTCGCTGCATCCCAGCTCGCGCAGCCAATGCGCGACGATGTCGAGGTAGTCGTCCTGCTTGAACGGGTAGAACGACAGCCAGAGCCCGAAGCGCTCGGACAGCGAGATCTTTTCCTCGACCGTCTCGCCGGGATGGATCTCGCCGTCGCTCTGGTGCTTGGCCTGCAGGTTCTCGTGCATGTACTCCGGCATCAGGTGGCGCCGGTTGGACGTGGCGTAGATCAGCACGTTCTGGGTGGAGGCGGCGATGGAGCCGTCCAGCACCGACTTCAGGGCCTTGTACCCGGCCTCGCCTTCCTCGAACGACAGGTCGTCGGCGAAGACGATGAAGCGCTCGGGCCGCTCGGCCACGATCTCGACGATTTCCTGCAGATCGCCCAGGTCGCTCTTGTCGACCTCGATCAGGCGCAGCCCGCGATCGCCGTAGGCGGCCAGCATGGCCTTCACCAGCGAACTCTTGCCGGTGCCCCGGGCGCCGGTCATCAGCACGTTGTTGGCCGGCTTGCCCTCCAGGAACTGCACCGTGTTGCGGTCGATCACGTCCTTCTGGCGATCGATGTGCTGCAGGTCGTCCAGGTCGATGCGCGCGATGTGGCGTACCGGCTCCAGCCAGCCGCGCGTTCCTCGCTTGCGCCAGCGGAAGGCGTGGGAGCTCCAGTCCACGGGGGGCGGGGCGGGGGGCAGCCACGCCTCGAGCTGGGCGAGGACGCCCTCGGCGCGTTTCAGGAAAGAGGCCAGATCGACGGATGGGGAGGACTCGTTCGGCACAGCGGCGTTCCTATCTTCGGCCGGAGCCATGCCGGCCCCGGATCGTGTTCTTGAACGACGGATTTCGGCCCGGGGGGATGCCGCCCGATCGAAATCCGTCTACGGCACCGGGTATTGCACCATTTTTTTCGATGGCGCGCCCGGGGGGCCAGGCGCCAACCGCAGAGCGGTGCGGAGCTGACGTACCCAGGGCACCGCGGATCCGGCTCCTCCGGTCCGCAGCCCCACCCCGGGGAGGCGCGAAGCGCGCAGGGAGGCGCCCTACGACCTGTAGTCCGCGTTGATGCTCACGTACTCGTGCGAGAAATCGCACGTGTACACGGTTTCGGCCACGTCGCCGCGGCCTAGCGAAATGCGCACCGAGATCTCGGCCTGCTTCATCACGCGCTGGCCGTCCTCTTCGCGGTAGTCCGGGTTGCGCCCGCCGTTCTTTGCCACCCACACATCGTCCAGCCACAGGTTGACGCGGCCCACGTCCAGGTCGTCGATGCCGGCATAGCCGATGGCGGCCAGGATGCGGCCCAGGTTGGGATCGGAGGCGTAGAAAGCGGTCTTGACCAGCGGCGAATGGGCGACGGAATAGGCGACCTTGAGCGCTTCGTCCTGCGTCCCGGCGTCTTCGACCTTGATGGCGATGAACTTGGTCGCCCCCTCGGCGTCCCGCACGATGAGCTGCGCCAGCTCGGTCGCCGCGGCCTTCAGCGTGGCCAGCACCTCGGGATAGAGCGGGTCCGACTCGGACTCGATGCGCAGGCCGGCGCGGCCGGTCGCGGCGACGATGAAAGAGTCATTGGTGGACGTGTCGCCATCCACCGTGATGCGGTTGAACGAGACGTCGGCGATCTGGCCCGCCATGCGCTTGAGCAGGGCGCCGTCGATGGCGGCATCGGTAGCGAGGAAGCCGAGCATGGTGGCCATGTTCGGCCGGATCATGCCCGCGCCCTTGCTGATGCCGGTGATGGTGATCTGCTGGCCGCCGATGTTGGCCTTGCTCGAGACAATCTTGGGCAGCGTATCGGTGGTCATGATGCCGTGCGCCGCTTCGGTCCAGTTGCCCGGGGCGAGGGCCTTGACTGCCGCGGGCAGGCCGGCCTCGATGCGGTCTACCGGCAGGGGCTCCAGGATCACGCCGGTGGAGAACGGCAGGACCTGGCGCGGGTCGAGCTGCAGCAGCCGGGCGAGCGCCTCGCAGGTGGCGCGAGCGGCGGCCAGGCCCGGCTCGCCGGTGCCGGCGTTGGCGTTGCCGGTATTGATTACCATGGCCCGGATCGGCAGGGCCTGCGCCAGGTGCTCTTCGCACACCTGCACCGGCGCCGCGCGGAAGCGGTTGCGCGTGAAGACGCCCGCCACCTGGGTGCCTTCGGCCAGGCGGAATACCGTCAGGTCGCGCCGGCCGGCCTTGCGGATGCCGGCCTCGGTCACGCCGATGTCGACGCCGTCCACCGGGAAGACTTGTTCGGGAGCGGGAATGTGCAGATTGACAGCCATGGGTGTCCTCGCGGAACGAAAAGGTGTGCGCTGTCGGCGCGGGCGGGCCCGCGCCGGGTCTTCAGGGGTTGAGTTCGGCGAAGGCCTCGCCGGCCACGGCAACGGTGCGGGCGATCACCTCGTCGTCGTGGGCGATCGAGACGAAGCCCGCCTCGAACGCCGACGGCGCGAAGTTCACGCCGCGCGCCAGCGCCGCATGGAAGAACTTGTTGAAGGCCGCGATATCGGAGGCCGAGACCTCGGCCAGCGAGGTCGGCACCCTGTCGCGGAAGTACAGGCCGAACATGCCGCCCACGTGGTCGGCGCTGAACGGCACGCCGGCGCTGGCCGCTGCTGCGCGCAGTCCCTGGACCAGCTTGCCGGTCTGGGCTTCCAGCCGGTCGTAGAAGCCCGGCTCGGCCAGCAGCCGCAAGGTGGTGATGCCGGCGGCCACGGCCACCGGGTTGCCCGATAGCGTGCCGGCCTGGTAGACCGCACCCAGCGGCGCGATGTGCGCCATGATGTCGCGCCGGCCGCCGAAGGCGCCGATGGGCATGCCGCCGCCGATGACCTTGGCCAGCGTGGTCAGGTCCGGGACGATTCCCGTGCGCCCCTGCACGCCTTGCGGCCCCACGCGAAAGCCGGTCATGACCTCGTCGAAGATCAGCACCGCGCCGTGGCGGGTGCATTGGTCGCGCAGCGCCTGCAGGAAGCCGGGCGCCGGCTGCACCAGGTTCATGTTGCCGGCCACCGGCTCGACGATCACGCAGGCGATGTCGTCGCCGTACTGCTTGAAGGCGGCTTCCACCCCGGCGATGTCGTTGTAGTCCAGCACCAGCGTGTGCGAGGTGAACTCCGGCGGCACGCCCGCCGAGGTCGGGTTGCCGAAGGTCAGCAGGCCCGAGCCGGCCTTGACCAGCAGGCTGTCGGCATGACCGTGGTAGCAGCCTTCGAACTTGACGATCTTGGCGCGGCCGGTGAAGCCGCGCGCCAGCCGGATCGCGCTCATCGTGGCCTCGGTGCCCGAGCTCACCAGGCGCACCTGCTCGATGGAGGGCAGGCGGTGCACCAGCATCTCGGCCAGCTCGACCTCGGCCTCGGTGGGGGCGCCGAACGACAGGCCGTTGGCCGCGGCGGCCTGCACCGCCCGGATCACCTCGGGATGGGCATGGCCGAGGATGGCGGGGCCCCAGGACCCGACGTAGTCGATGTACTGCTTCTTGTCGGCATCCCAGATGTACGGGCCGGCGGCGCGCTCGATGAAAGGCGGTGTGCCGCCGACGGAACGAAAGGCGCGCACCGGCGAGTTGACGCCGCCGGGAATGGTTCGGCAGGCGCGTTCGAAGAGTTCTGCGTTGCGTATCATGGTCATGCCTTGCTAGTGGCGTTGCCGCCGGGGTCTTCGGTCCAGGCCTGGCCGAAGGCGCGCGCCGCCGCTTCGATGTCGGCGGCGCCGAACAGCGCGGTGATGACGGCCAGGGCGTCCGCGCCCGCCGCCACGGCCTGCCGGCCATTGGCCGGCGTGATGCCGCCGATGGCGACGATGGCGGGCCGGATCGGCTGTCCGTCACCCGGCAACCGCAGTCGGCGCGCCTCGGCCAGGCACGACAGCGGCGCGCGCACGGCGGCCGGCTTGGTGGGCGAATCGAACACCGCGCCGAAGGCCACGTGGTCGGCGCCTGCCGCCAGCGCGGCGCGGGCGCGCTCGGGTTCGTTATAGCAGGACGCGCCGATCAGCAGCGCCGGTCCCCCGGCGCGGCGGGCCTGGGCGATGTCGCCGTCGTCGCGCCCCAGGTGCACGCCGTCGGCCCCGGCATCGAGCGCCAGCCGCCAGTCGTCATTGACGATGAGCACCACGCCGAGCCGGTCGCAGGCGGTGCGCAAGGCGCGCGCCTGCTCCAGCCGCTTGGCGGCCCCGGCCTCTTTGCGGCGCAGCTGCACGGCCCGCAGGCCGCCGCGCGCGGCGGCCTCCACGGCCGCCACCAGCCGTGCGGTGTCGTCCCATTCGGGCGTGATGCCGTACAGGCCCCGCATGGGGCTCGCCAGCGTGGCGGCGGGTTCGGCCGGCAGATTCATGAGGCGTCCTTGCTGGGGCCGGCGTTCGGTTCGACGGTCTCGGCGGCGGTGTCGCCGCCTTGCCGCGCCCAGAAGAACCGGTCGGGAAGCAGGCGGCCCATGCCGGGCTGGAAACCCGACGCCAGCGCCTGCCAGGTGTATTCCTGGGCTTCCGGGACGGCGTCGCGCACTTCCATGCCGCTGGCCAGCAGTGCCGCCAGCGCCGCCGACAGGGTCGAGCCGGCGCCGCGGAAATTGCCGGGCAGGCGCGGCCAGCGGTATTCGCCGGAAGGTTCGGCCGCCGTGTCGCCGCCCCCCCGCAGGGTATTGATCACGATCTCGCCCGGCTGATGCAGGCCGGTGGCCAGCACCCAGGCCGCGCCGCGGCGCAGCAGCGCATGGGCCGCGGTTTCGTCGGGCGTATCGGTATCGAGCAGTCCGTCGGCCGCCAATTGCGTCAGGCGCAGGCTGTCGGCCACGACGAGGGTGGCCTGCGGCACCAGCAGCTCGATGGTCGCGGCCATGATCTCCTCGGCCGAGTCCTCGGTCTCTGCGTCGTCCGCATCGGGCGGATCGGCGCCCAGGTGGAGGACGACCGGCACGGCCGAGTAGTCCGCCAGGATCTCGGCCACCGCCGCCACGGCCTCGGCCGAGAACAGGCCGCCGATCTTGAAGGCGCGTACCGGCATGTCCTCCAGGAGGCTGCGGGCCTGGTCGTCTATCCACTCCGGCGCGAGGGCCTCGGCGTCTTCCAGTCCGGCCGAATCCTGCACCGTGTAGCCGGTCAGCACGGTCAAGGCATGGCAGCCCATGCTGGCACAGGTCAGCAGGTCCGCCTGGATGCCGCCTCCGCCGCTGGGGTCGGAGGGGGCGAACGTCAGAACGAGGGGGGGCGTGGGCGCTGGCAACGAAAAATCTCGAAAAGCGGGCCCGCCGGCGGGGGACCGGGCGCGGCCCACGGTGTTTCGGTAAGATGCGAGATTCTAATGGATGCCCGATGGTTCCCGGTTCGCGGGGGCGGGGCCCAGTAATAATTGACGATGATGCGTACCTGGATGTGTCTGATTTGCGGCTGGATCTACGACGAGGCGGCCGGCCTGCCGGAGGAGGGAATCCCTCCCGGTACCAAATGGGAAGACGTGCCGCCCAATTGGGTTTGTCCCGAGTGCGGCGCCCGCAAGGAAGATTTTGAGATGGTCGAGATCTGAGCCGTTCAGTGGCGATTACAATCCCGGTATGAGCGAGCGCGCCAACTTCGATCTCACGAATCAGTTCCTGATCGCCATGCCAGGCATGGCGGATCCGAATTTTGCCGGCGCCGTCATCTACGTCTGCGAACATACGCCCAAGGGCGCCCTGGGCCTGGTCATCAACCGGCCGACCGACCTCACCCTGGCGGGACTGTTCGAGCGCATCGAATTGTCGCTGGACGACTCCGCCCGGGCCGAGTCGCCGGTCTTCTTCGGCGGCCCGGTGCAGACCGACCGCGGTTTCGTGCTGCATGCGCCGGTGGGCGACTACAACTCTTCCATCAAGGTCGGGGATCTCGCCCTGACCACGTCGCGCGACGTGCTGCAGGCCGTGTCCGAAGGGCAGGGGCCGGGCCAGATGCTGGTCACGCTGGGCTATGCGGGATGGGGCGCGGGCCAGCTCGAGGACGAGCTCTCCGAGAATGCCTGGCTCAGCGTGTCGGCCACCGCCGACATCATCTTCAACGTGCCGCCGGGCGAGCGTTTCGACGCCGCGCTGGCGCTGCTGGGCATAGCCCCGATCATGCTGGCGGGCGAAGCCGGCCATGCCTGACGAAACGCTGCTCGCATTCGACTACGGAACCCAGTTCATCGGCGTTGCCGTCGGCAATACGTTGACGGGGCACGCGCGTCCGCTCGAGGTGTTCGCCAATTCCACGCGCGAGGCGCGCTTCGCCCGCATCGAACAGTTGCTGGGCGAATGGCAGCCCTCGCGGCTGGTGGTCGGGCTGGCCCTGGACGCCGATGGCGGCGAGCAACCCATGACCGCCCTGTGCCGCCGGTTCGCCAACCAGCTGCAGGGGCGCTACGGATTGCCGGTCGAACTGGTGGACGAGCGCGGCACCAGCCTCGCTGCGCAATCGGAAATGGGCGCGGCCGGCCGCGGCCTGCGCGTGGACGCAGTGGCCGCCGCCATCATCCTGCAGAGCTATTTCGATGCCCGTCCGCCCGCCATGTCGCGCCCGCCTCCAGGCGAACAGCGCTGACGACCGCTTTCTTCACCCGGAACTGCCATGAACCCAACCCCCACCCACCTCGATGCCGAGGCGCTCTATGCGCGGCTGCGCGAAGCCGTGCGCAACCTGATGGCCGCGCTGCCCGCCGGGCGCACCCACCTGGTCGGCATTCATTCGGGCGGCTCGTGGATCGCCGACCGCCTGCACCGCGACCTCGGGCTGCCCGATGCGCCGGGCAAGCTCGACATCAGCTTCTACCGCGACGATTTCGCCCGCATCGGCCTGCATCCACAGGTCAAGCCGTCCGCCATCGCCTTCGACGTGGACGACAAGCACCTCATCCTGGTCGATGACGTGCTCTACACCGGCCGCACCATACGCGCCGCCATGAACGAATTGTTCGACTACGGGCGCCCGGCCTCCATCAAGCTGGCCGTGCTGGTGGACCGCGGCGGGCGCGAGCTGCCGGTGGCCGCCGACATCGCCGCGGCCACCGTCGAGCTGCCGCCCGGCCAGAGCCTGGTGCTGTCGCGCGTGGGCGACGCGTTCAAGATCGATTTCGAAAACCTGCCGCCCCAGGAGCAGCCCCATGCGTAACCCGCAGCTCAACAGCAACGGCGAGCTTACCCACCTGTTGACCGTGGAAGGATTGCCGCGCGCGATCCTGAACCACATCCTCGATACCGCGGAATCGTTCGTGCCGCTGGCCGACCGCGACATCAAGAAAGTGCCGCTGCTGCGCGGCAAGAGCGTGTTCAACCTGTTCTTCGAGAACTCCACGCGCACCCGCACCACCTTCGAGATCGCGGCCAAGCGCCTGTCGGCCGACGTCTACAACCTGAACATCAACGCCTCCTCCGCCAGCAAGGGCGAGTCGCTGCTCGACACCATCAACAACCTGTCGGCCATGCAGGCCGACCTGTTCGTGGTGCGGCACGCCTCCAGCGGCGCACCGCACCTGATCGCCCAGCACGTGGCGCCCCACGTGCACGTGATCAACGCGGGCGACGGCCGCCACGCGCACCCCACGCAGGGGCTGCTGGACATGTACACCATCCGCCACTACAAGAAGGACTTCACCAAGCTCACGGTGGCGATCGTCGGCGACATCCTGCACTCGCGCGTGGCGCGCTCGGACATCCACGCGCTGACCACGCTGGGCGTGCCCGAGGTGCGCGCCATCGGCCCGCTCACGCTGCTGCCGTCGGGCCTCGAGCAGATGGGCGTGCGCGTGTTCACCGACATGGCGGAAGGACTCAAGGGCGTGGACGTGGTCATCATGCTTCGCCTGCAGAACGAGCGCATGCGCGGCGCGCTCCTGCCTTCGGCGCAGGAGTACTTCAAGCATTACGGCCTGACGCAGGAGAAGCTCGCGCTGGCCAAGCCCGATGCGATCGTCATGCATCCGGGGCCGATGAACCGGGGCGTGGAGATCGATTCGCCGGTGGCCGACGGCAAGCAGGCCGTCATCCTGAACCAGGTCACCTTCGGTATCGCGGTTCGGATGGCCGTCATGAGCATCGTCGCAGGAGCCTGACCCCATGAAAATATCCATCCAGGGCGGCCGCCTGATCGATCCGGCCAACGGCGTCGACGCCCTCAACGACATCTACATCGCCGCCGGCCGCATCGTCGGCATCGGCCAGGCCCCCGCGGGCTTCGTGCCCAACCGGGTCATCGACGCCCGCGGGCTGGCCGTGCTGCCGGGGCTGGTGGACCTGTCGGCCCGCCTGCGCGAGCCGGGCTTCGAGCACCGCGCCACGCTTGAGTCCGAGCTGCAAGCCGCGCTGGCCGGCGGCGTGACCAGCCTGGTCCTGCCGCCCGACACCGACCCGGTGCTCGACGAGCCGGGACTGGTCGAGATGCTCAAGCATCGCGCGCGCCAGCTCAACCAGTCTCACGTCTATCCGCTGGGCGCGATGACCGTCGGCCTGAAGGGCGAGGTCATCACCGAGATGGCCGAGCTCACCGAGGCCGGCTGCGTGGCGTTCTCGCAGGCCGATGCGCCCGTCACCGACACCAACGTGCTGCTGCGCGCCATGCAATACGCGCGCACTTTCGACTACGCTCTGTGGCTGCGGCCGGAAGACCCGTGGCTGGCGCGCGAGGGCGTGGCGGCGAGCGGCGCCATGGCGTCTCGCCTCGGGCTCTCGGGCATTCCCGAGCAGGCCGAGACCATCGCGCTGCACACGCTGTTCGAGCTGCAGCGCGCCACCCGCGCGCGCCTGCACCTGTGCCGCATATCCAGCGCCGCGGGGCTCGAGCTGGTGCGCCGGGCCCGCGCCGAGGGCCTGCCCGTCACTTGCGACGTCAGCGCCCACCACGTGCACCTGACCGACGTCGACATCGGCTATTTCGACGCGCATTGCCGCCTGACGCCGCCGCTGCGCGGCCAGCGCGACCGCGACGCCATCCGCGCCGCGCTGGCGGACGGCACCATCGACGCCATCTGCTCGGACCACACGCCGGTGGACGAGGACTACAAGCTGCTGCCCTTCGGCGAGGCCGAGCCCGGCGCCACCGGGCTGGAACTGCTGCTCTCCCTGGCGCTGAAATGGGCGCAGGACACGGGCCAGCCCGTTTCCAAGGCGGTCGCCCGGGTCACGAGCGAACCCGCCCGCGTGTTGGGCTCCAAGGTGCTCGCCTCGTGCGGGCAACTGGGCGTGGGATCGCTCGCCGACCTGTGCCTGGTCGACCTCGATGCGCATTGGCTGGTCAGCGAGCAAAACCTGGTCAGCCAGGGCAAGCACACGCCCTTCCTCGGCATGGAGTTGCCCGGCAAGGTACGGACGACCATCGTGGCCGGCCACGTCGCCTATGAGACGGCTGCCTGATCGTGCGTGCCGGCTTGCTTTTGAGTGTCCACGTACTGCGGTTCACGCTGCGCTTCCTGCTCGTCACCCTGTGGGTGATATTCGGGCTCATCGTGCTGGCCACCGTGTTCCGGCGGTTCAGCGTGGCGCGGCGCGACCGGATCAACAGCTGGTGGTCACGCTGGCTGTTGCGCTGGTGCGGCGTTCGGGTCTATGTCAGCGGCCGGCCGCCGGTGGATGGCCCGGCACTGCTGATCGCCAACCACGTGTCGTGGCTGGATATCTACGCGCTCAGCAGCGTGCGCTGCACCATCTTCGTCGGCAAGCGGGAGCTGCGTGACTGGCCCGTGCTCGGCTGGCTGATTGCCGGCGTGGGCACCGTCTTCATCGAGCGCGGCAGCCGGCGCGCGGTGCACTACGTGGCGCAAGCCATGCGCGAGCGTTTCGATCGCGGCCAGTTGATCGGGCTCTTTCCCGAGGGCACCACATCGGACGGGCTGGACGTCCTGCCTTTCCACGCCGGCCTGTTCGAACCCGCGCGCCGCGCCGGCGTGCCGGTGCAGCCGGTCGCCTTGCGCTACCTGCAGCATGGCGAACGCAGCACGCTGCCCGCCTACGTGGGGGACGAAAGCCTGCTGGGCAACGCCTGGCGCGTGCTGGGCACGACCGGCGTCGCCGTGCAGGTGGTCTATCTGCCGCCCGTCTTGCCCGAGGCGGGCGACGAGGACCATCGGCATGCGATGGCGGCCCGCGTCCGGGAGGCCATTCGGCGCGAGGTGTGCCTGTAGGGTCGCGAGCTGCCCGATCCGGTTCACGTCACGTAGGCGCCGGATCTTCCGCGCGCGGCGCCCGGCGGCGCCGGGGCACGTTCTCCGGCGCCTCGCTGCCTGCCGCGGCCCGCTTGCCCTTGCGCGGGATGGGCTGGGCGAACAGCCGGTGCACCAGCGCCCGTACCCATTGCAGCGACGGATCGCGCGCCGTGTTCGCGTGCCAGATCAGCCGCACGTCGTAGGACGGCGCATAGGGCAGGGTCCATACCTTAAAGCCGTAGCGGCCCTGGGCATTGCGCGCGTAGGTGGTCGGCACGATGGCCAGCATGCGCGAGTTCATGACGACTTCCGGCAGGGCGCCGAAATGCAGTGCCCGCACCACGATGCGGTGGTCGAGTTTCATGCGCATCAGCATGTCGCGCACGCTGTCGTGGAACGTGGCGGTGGGCGAGGCGACCAGGAGCGAGGCCGATGCCAGTTCGCTCGGCGTGAGTATCTTGCCTTTGTGCTCGGGGAACGGGGTCCAGTCGGGCGCGGTAATGGCGACGTAGGGTTCGTGGAACAGCACGTCGGCCTGGATGCCGCGCTGCTTGGGATGCAGGATGCCGATCGAGAAGTCGATCTCGCGCGCTTCGAGGGCGGCGGCCACGTCGTCGGCCAGGACCGAGACATTGGTCAGCTGGGTATGGGGCGCCTCGGCGTGGAGGGCGGCGGCCAGCGTGGGCAGGAAGGTCATTTCGCCCAGGTCTGACATGGAGACCCGCCATTCGGCGTGGCTGTGGCGGGGGTCGAATTCCTCGCGGCCGGTGACGAGGGCTTCGAGGGAGCGCAGTTCGGCGGCCACGGCGGGGGCGACTTGTTCGCAGACGCTGGTGGGGATGAGGCCGTGGGGAGTGCGGAGGAACAGTTCGTCTTCGAAAAAGTAGCGCAGGCGGGCGAGGGCGTTGCTGGTGGCCGGTTGCGAGAGGGCGAGCATCTTGCCGGCGGCGGTGACCGAGCGGGTCTGGTGGATGGCGACCAGAACGCGGAGCAGATTGAGGTCCAGTTGTCGGAAGTTCATTTTGCTGTCCGTCCGGTCGGGTTCTCGAGGCGGCCCGTGCCGGGGCGGGCTTAAATGGATAATTCTTATAGGGATTCTACGGGGTATTCACCAAACCAATGTGGAATATACGAAAAAACCATTAGCCTGGGCTGCCTTGCTGGACAAGAATGGTGCGCAGACACCATGAAGAGGAGACCAGGACAATGGCGGAGCGTTCGTTCGCGAACGAAGTCGGCAAGCTGAGGCTGGGCGAGGGCGAGGAGTTCCGAGGGGAAGGGATACTCGCGGTCACCAAGGCCCTGTTGCAGTCGGGGGTGTCTTATGTGGCCGGTTACCAGGGCGCGCCGATTTCGCACTTGATGGACGTGCTGACCGACGCCAATGACATCCTCGCGGAGCTGGGGGTGCATTTCGAGCACAGCGCTTCGGAGGCGACGGCGACCGCGACGCTGGCGGCGTCGGTGAATTACCCGCTTCGGGGCGCGGTCACGTTCAAGTCGACGGTGGGCACGAACGTGGCCTCCGACGCGCTGGCCAACCTGGCCTCGGGGGGCGTGACGGGCGGGGCGCTGCTGATCGTGGGCGAGGATTACGGCGAGGGCTCCAGCATCATGCAGGAACGCTCGCATGCGTTCGCGATGAAATCGCAGGTCTGGCTGCTCGATCCGCGGCCGAACCTGGAAAGCATGGTGCGGGCGGTCGAGCAGGGGTTCGAGTTGTCCGAGGCCAGCAACACGCCGGTCATGCTGCAATTGCGCATCCGCGCCTGTCACGTGCACGGCCGGTTCAAGACGCGGGCCAACAAGCGCCCGGGCTATACGCTCAAGGACGCAATCGAGAATCCCGAGCGCGACGTCAACCGCATCGTGCTGCCGCCGGCCTCCTATCTGCACGAGCAGGAGAAGATCGCCAAGCGCTGGCCGGCCGCCGTGCGCTATATCGTCGACCATGGGCTGAACGAGTTCTTCGCCGCCGACGCCCGCGACGTCGGCATCGTCATGCAGGGCGGCATGTACAACGGCGTGTTGCGGGCGCTGGAGCTGCTGGGGCTGGCCGATCCGTTCGGCCGTTCGCAGATACCGCTGTACGTGCTGAACGTGACTTATCCGCTGGTGGACGAGGAGTTCGTCCGCTTCTGCGCGGGCAAGCGCAGCATCCTGATAGTGGAAGAGGGGCAGCCCGATTACATCGAGCAGGCGGTCCATGCGATCCTGCGCCGCGCGGACCTGAACACCCGCGTGCACGGCAAGGACGTGCTGCCGATGGCCGGCGAATACACGGGCGGGGTGCTGCTCAAGGGGCTGGCGGAATACCTGCGCCGCTACGAGCCGGCGCTGCTCGATGGCAGGCCGCTGCCGCGGGCCGCCCGTTCCGCCGCGCCTGCCCGCATGCCGGACAATCCCAAGGCGTTCGCCATCCAGCGCGCCGCCGACCAGGTGCAGGGACGGCCGCCGTCGTTCTGCACGGGATGCCCGGAACGGCCGATCTTCACCGCCATCAAGCTGGTCGAGCGCGAACTGGGGCGGCACCACATCAGCTGCGACATCGGCTGCCACCTGTTTTCGGTGCTGCCGCCGTTCAACCTGGGCGCGACGACCATGGGGTACGGCCTGGGATGGGCCGGCGCGTCGGCCCTGAACACGCGCGAGACCTCGCGGCGCACGATTTCCATCATGGGCGACGGCGGCTTCTGGCACAACGGACTGACCAGCGGCGTGGGCAATGCCGTCTTCAACGAAACCGACAACGTGCTGCTGGTGGTGGACAACGGCTACTCGGCCGCCACGGGGGGGCAGGACGTGCTGTCGTCCAAGGCGGAGAACCCCATCCGCAGCACCAACAACCCGATCGAGAAAGCCGTGCGCGGCGTGGGCGTGAAATGGGTGCGGACCGTGACGCGCACCTATAGCGTCGCGCAGATGCGCGATACGCTGCGCGAGGCGTTGACCACGCCGGAAAAAGGCCCCAAGGTGGTCGTGGCCCAGAGCGAGTGCATGCTCAACAAGCAGCGGCGCGTGAAGCCGCTGATGCGCAAAATGATAGGCGAGGGCAAGCGCGTGGTGCGCGAGCGTTTCGGCGTCGACCCGGACACCTGTACCGGCGATCACTCCTGTATCCGGCTCTCCGGTTGCCCCTCGCTCACCATCCGCGACAATCCCGATCCGCTGCGCACCGATCCGGTCGCGGCGGTGGTGGACAGCTGCGTCGGCTGCGGCCTGTGCGGCGAGGTATCGCATGCGGCGGTGTTGTGCCCGTCGTTCTACCGGGCCGAGATCATCAACAATCCGAGCGCCTGGGACAAGTTCCGGGCGCGGATCAGGAAAGCCGTCATCGGCGCCTTGCAGCGCCGCATCGACCGGCGGCTGGAGGGGCTGGCGGCATGAACGGCCATCACGTCCAGGCGCAGGCGGCCATGCATGCCGCGCAACCCAGCGCCGCCGCGGCGGCCACGCCGCGCGCCATCACCATCGCCATCCTGGCCATGGGCGGCGAGGGGGGCGGGGTGCTGGCCGACTGGCTGGTAGACCTGGCCGAGCACAACGGCTACCTGGCGCAGACCACGTCGGTGCCCGGCGTGGCGCAGCGCACGGGGGCCACGGTCTATTACGTCGAGATGTTCCGCGAGGCGGACGTGCCGGAGGGGCAGGCCCCGGTCATGGCGCTCGGGCCGGTGCCGGGCGAGGTCGACATCGTCATCGCCTCGGAATTGATGGAGGCCGGCCGGGCGCTGCAGCGCGGCCTGGTGTCCGAGGACCGCACCACGCTCATCGCGTCCACGCACCGGGTGTATTCCATGACCGAGTGCACGGCAATGGGCGACGACCGGGTCGATTCGGCGGCCCTGCTCGAAGGCGGCCGCGCCGCCGCCCGCCGTTTCGTCGCCGCCGACTTCAGCCGGATGGCGGAGGATGCCGGCGGTCCCATCAGCCCGGTGCTCTATGGCGCCCTGGCGGCCACGGACGCCTTGCCGTTCTCGCGCGAGCAGTTCGAAGAGGCCATCCGCCGTGGCGGCGTCGGCGTGCAGGCCAGCCTGCGGGCATTCGCCGCGGGCTTCGACGTGGCGGCGAACGCGGCGCGGTCCGGCGCCGTGATGGACGAGAAGACCGTGCGCCGCGGCGCTTCGCCGGCCATGCCGCAACACGGCGGCGCGGTGCTGCCGGCCGTCCGGGACGACCGCCGTTCCCTCCCGGACGCCGTCGGCCCGCGCCTGGCCGCCGTGCACGAGCGCATGGCCCGCGAGTTCCCGGAGGAGTGCCACGCGGTGCTGCGCGCGGGCTTGATACGCGCCGCGGACTATCAGGACGTCGCCTATGCCGGCGAGTACCTCGACCGGCTCAGGCCGGTGCTCGATGCGCTGCCCGATCGCGGCGCCGAAAGCCTCGACGTGCTGTCGGAGACAGCGCGCCACCTCGCCCTGTGGATGACCTACGAGGACGTGGCGCGCGTGGCCGACCTGAAGACCCGCGGCGCCCGCTTTGCCCGTGTCGCCGCCGAGGTGCGGCTGGCTCCCTCGCAGCAGCTGGAGATCAACGAGTTCATGCACCCGCGCCTGGAGGAGCTGGCGGACGCCATGCCGGCATCGCTGGGGCGGTGGATGATGCGCAGCCGGCTGGCACGCGCCTGCGTGGGCGCCTTCACGCGCAAGGGCAGGGTAGTGCGCACCAGTTCGCTGGGCGGCTATCTGCTGCTGTACATGGTCGCCGCGCTGCGCGGCATGCGCCGCCGTTCGCTGCGCTACCAGGTCGAACGCGAGCGCATGGCGTCGTGGCTGCGGGAGATCGCCGCGCTGGCCGCCAGCCGGCCCGAGCTCGCCCTGGAGGTCGCGCGGGCGCAGCGGCTCATCAAAGGCTACGGCGACACGCACGTACGCGGATGGGGCAATTTCCAGCGCATCATGGGCGTGTTGCCGGCGCTGAAGACGTCCTCCGACGGGCACTTGCGGTTGCAGGCGCTGGTCAAGGCCGCCCTCTCGGACGATACCGGGCGCGCCCTTGAACAGAAGCTTGCCGCCATCTAGGCTTACGAAATGGATCTGCCCACCCCAGAAACAGAGCGCCCCGGAGCCGGCCTTGCCGCTCCGCGGGTGCCGCCTCCCGGGGGGTGCGCCTGGCGCGCAGGGAGGCTGCTCGTTGCCTTCATGAACCACAAAACAGACAGGAGACAGTCATGAAATTCCATGTGTTCAAGGCAGCCGCGACACTTTTGCTCTGCGCGGCGGCCGCAGGCGCCGCGCATGCGCAGGAGCGCACGCTGCGCCTGGTGTCGGCCTTTCCCGAGAACGGCATCTATGTCCACCACCTGCAGGCGTGGATCAAGAAGTTCAACGAAGAAGGCAAGGGCGTGCTCCAGATCAACTTCCTGGGCGGGCCCAAGACCATGCCGCCGTTCGAGGTCGGCAACGCCGTCAAGACCGGCGTGGTGGACATCGCGCTGAACACCGGAGCCTTCTATACCAACGTGCTGCCCGAGGCGGACTTCCTCAAGCTCAGCGAGGTCACCATCGCCGAGCAGCGCAAGAACGGCGCGTTCGAGGCCATTAACGAGGTGTGGAACAAGAAGGGCAACATGCAATACCTTGCCCGCATGGTCGAACACCAGCCGTTCCACCTGTACATCAACAAGAAGATCGACAAGCCGGACCTGACGGGGATGAAGATCCGCATCACGCCGGTCTACCGCGAATTCTTCCAGGCGCTCAACGCCAACGTCATCACCACGCCGCCGGGCGAGGTCTACACCGCGCTCGAGCGCGGGGTGGTGGACGGCTACGGCTGGCCCATAGGCGGCATCTTCGACCTGAACTGGCAGGAGAAGACCAAGTTCCGCGTCGACCCCGGCTTCTACGATGCCGAGGTCTCGCTGATCATGAACCTGCCGGCCTATAAGAAACTGACGCAGCCGCAACTGGCCTACCTCAACAAGCAGCTGCTGGCGCTGGAGGCCCAGAACACCTTCTGGACGCGCTACGCCGAGGAAGAAACCGCGCGCCAGGCCAAGGCCGGCATCCAGACCATCAAGTTCGACGAAGCCACCGCCAAGCGCTATCGCGCCCAGGCCTACGAGGTGGGCTGGGCGACGGCTGCCAAGCAAAGCCCGGAAGTGGCGGCGCGGTTCAAGTCGCTGCTGGCCAAGCAGGTGCCCGGGACCCAGCAATGATCGCACGCCTGTCCGCCGCCTACGGCAGGCTGCTGGCGGTGCTCGCCATCGCCGGCTGCGCCCTGCTGCTGGCCATGATGCTCGTCATCGTGGCCGACGTCCTGTTGCGCAACGTCGCCATTCCCGGCTTGCCGCGCGGGCTGGCCTGGAGCAACGAGGTCTCCGAAGCCATGCTGTACCTGCTCACGCTGTGCATTGCTCCCTGGCTGCTGCGCCAGGGCCAGCACATACGGGTCGACATCGTGCTGCAGGCCATTCCCCGCCGCCTGGCATGGACTCTGGAGTGGATCGGCGACCTCATCGGCCTGGCGTGCTGCCTCGCCATCGCCTGGTACGGCGCGCAGTCGGCATGGGCCAGCTACCAGTCGGGCGCGCTCAACATCAAGACGCTGGTCACCCCCGAGTGGTGGCTGCTCGCGCCGCTGCCGGTCGTGTTCGTGCTGCTGGCGGTCGAGATGCTGTTCCGCATGCACAGGCTGCGGCATGCCGAGATCGGCCCGCGCGACGAAGCGGTGAGCGCATCATGAGCTGGCAGATCGCGGCCTGGATCCTGCTGGGCGGATCCACGGTGCTGCTGTTCATCGGCATGCCCGTGGCGCTCACCTTCATCACTATCAACATCGTCGGCGCCTGGCTCTACATGGGCGGCGAGATCGGGCTCATGCAGCTCGCGCGCAACAGCGTCAGCTCGGTGGCCGCCTTCTCGCTCACGCCCATCCCGCTGTTCGTGCTGATGGGCGAAGTCCTGTTCCATACGGGGCTCGCCCTCAAGGTGATCGACGGCATCGAGCGCATCATCACCCGGGTGCCGGGGCGCCTGGCGGTAGTGGCCGTCGTGGCGGGCACGGTGTTCTCCGCCATCTCGGGCTCGACCATCGCCACCACCGCCATGCTCGGGTCGCTGATGCTGCCCGTCATGCTGGCCCGCGGCTACCATCCGCGCATCGCGACCGGCCCCATCATGGCCATCGGCGCGGTCGACATGCTGATACCGCCGTCGGCCCTGACCGTGCTGCTGGGCTCCCTCTCGGGCATTTCCATCTCCAAGCTGCTGATAGGCGGCGTGATGCCGGGCATCATCCTGTCGGTGGCCTTCGTGCTGTGGATCGTGCTGAGGGTGCGCATCACGCCCAGCTGGGCGCCCGCCGCCGATACCGGCGAGCGGCGCCGCGGCTGGGAGCGCTGGAACCTGTTCGTGGCCTACGTGCTGCCCACGCTGTCCATCTTCGGCGTGGTGGTGGGCGCCCTGGCCGCGGGCTGGGCCACGCCCACCGAGTGCGCCGCGCTCGGCTCGTTCGCCACCATGCTGCTGGCCGTCCTGTACCGCCGGCTGACCTGGGAGGCGCTGGTCAAGTCGCTCAAGGGCACGGCGGCGATCTCGGGCATGATCCTCTTCATCATCCTGGGCGCCACCACGTTCGCGCAGATACTGTCGTTCTCGGGCGCGAGCAACGGCCTGGTGGAGATGATCACCGGGCAGGGCCTGTCCACGGGCATGATCGTGCTGGGCATGATGCTGATGCTGATCTTCCTCGGCATCTTCGTCGACCAGATCAGCATGATGATGATCACGCTGCCCATCTTCATGCCCATCGTCAACGTGCTCGGCATCGACCCGGTCTGGTTCGGGGTGATGTTCCTCATCTGCATGCAGCTCGGGCTCCTGCTGCCTCCGCATGGCCTGCTGCTGATGACCATGCGGGGCGTGGCGCCGCCCACGGTGTCCATGGGGACCATCTTCGTCGCGGTCGTGCCCTATGTGGTGATGAGCCTGCTGCTGCTTGGGGCGGTGTTCTTCGTGCCAGGGATCGCGACCTGGCTGCCGAAGTGGATCGGGTAGCGGCGCGGCCCGGCACCTGCCGGCGCTGACTCCTGGGGGGCAGCGCCGGCAGGCCGTCCCTCCCACATTCTCCGCCAAGCCGTGGCGGCCCAGAAATGAATGCGATCTGCATCATTAATGGGATAATGAGTTCCAGCTATGTGGCTATCGCGCCACCGCCCGAATGCCTACCATCGCTTCGTCCCGGAGAAGTTTCCGGAATAGGAGAACGCGATGGAGGCAGGAGAGGTGCTGGTCCGGTGGCCCGAGGAAGGCGTCGCTCGGGTCCCGTTCCAGGTTTTTTCCGACCGCGAGATCTACGAGCGCGAACAACAGCGGATTTTCCGCGGCCCGGTGTGGCAGTTCCTGTGTATCGAGCAGGACATCCCCCAGCCGGGCGACGTCGTGACCTCGTGGATGGGGGAGACCCCGGTAATCGTGGCGCGCGATCATGATGGCGCCATTCACGCGATGGTCAATCGCTGCGCCCACAAGGGCGCGCTGGTCGCGCTCAAGAGCAGGGACAGCGTCAAGCACCTCACCTGTGTCTATCACGCCTGGTCGTACCGGCTGGACGGATCGCTGCGGTCCATCGCTTTCCAGAAGGGCGTCAACGGCAAGGGCGGCATGCCCGAGGACTTCGACGTATCCGCGCACCGGCTGCAGCCGGTGCGCGTGCAAACCTTCTGCGGGCTGGTATTCGGCACGCTGTCGGACGAGACGCCGCCCCTCGGCGAGTTCCTCGGCCCGCGCATGAGCGCGTTCATCGAGCGCAATTTCGGGGGCATCGTCCTTTCGGACCGCAAGTGGCATCACATCAGCTATTCGAAGCGAGCCACGTTCAACCTGGACAAGGAGTACCTCACCGCCGAAGTGCATTCGGCCAAGTACGGCGCCAAGCACGGGGATTCCGCGCTCGAAGGTCCCGAGTTGCTGGACGCGTGGGAAGAGTTCGACGACGGCATCACGCACAGCATCCAGACCGTCTTTCCCAACGTGGTGTTCCAGTTCACCCTGAATTCGCTGGCAATCCGTTTTTTCGTGCCCAAGGGCGTGGACAAGACCGAACTGATGTGGATATTCCTGGGCTACGAGCGGGATACGCCGGAACAGTCGGCCATGCGGATCATGCAATCGAACCTGACGGGGGCGGCGGGGCTGGTCGCGCTCGAGGACGGCTGCATCAACGAGTTCGTCCAGCGCGGCACCGTGGGGGGTAATCCCCAAGGCATATTCGCCGGACGTCATGCTGTCGGCCGTGCGGCTGGTGCTGGCAGGCGGCGTGTTCGTGCCGCAGATGATGCTCTCCGGCATGCCCGCCCAGCCTGCCTTCGCGGCGCAGGCCCCGTCCGCCGAGGCGCCCGGCGCCGGCCGCTCGACCTCCCTGGACCAGCTGCGCGGCCTCTTGACCGAACGGCAGATCGACGTGCTGCGCCTGCTCTCGCAGGGCAAGCCCAACAAGCTCATCGCGCGCGACCTCGGCATCAGCGAGGGAACCGTCAAGATCCACCTGGCCGCGATCTTCCGCGCGCTCGACGTGCGCAACCGGACCGAGGCGGTGGTGGCGGCCCGGGGGCTGGCGGGGTTGTAGGCGGGTCAGGCCAGGCGCCCGGCCATCTCTCGTATCACCGTATGGACGATCGCGCGCACGCAGCGCGCTTCGCCCGCCCGCCCTGCAGCCAAAGCCCGGCGACTGTCCGCGCCTGTTGCTTCGGCTTCGAACGCCTTGCATAAGCTGTCGGCTGCCGAGACGACGCGACGCCGATAAGTGTCGAGCAGGCGTTCCGATGTACCGCGATTTATTCCTAACTCGCCTCCGGCTGCGATCATCAATCGTCGATCGATTTGCGAGAAGCGCTGCGCATCCAGGATGGGCCATGCCAGTCGGGTGGCATGCGGCCAGTCCTGTTTGTCGAAGGCGCGCGATTCGTAGACCGAGGTGCTGACCAGGTCGTAGTGAGGAGCCGGCTGCACGCCGGTAGCCGAAACCAGAAAGCTGAGGTTCTTCAAGTGCGCATCGCCGTTGCCCGTCAGCATATTGAAAACCAGCCAGCTGAATAGCCGGGTGCGCGCGACGGCCGGGCTGCGGCACGCGGCGGCCAGCCGGGCGAGGTTTTCCATGCTCCCCTGCGCATACTTGAAGCTGCGATCCAGCCCCAGAAGCTGGCAGGCATCGATGGCATGAAGGCGGATTGCCTTTCCTTCCCGCAAAGCGCGGTCGAACCGGTCGACGATGTAGACGGGTTCCGGCACGTAGCGTCGGTGTACGGCCGGCACGATCAGCCCGGACTCGGCCGCTAGGCGCATCACGAACCATTCGTTGACGACGCAGTGGGGATAGTCGGGATCCGGATGCTCGGGCTTCAGGATTTGCAGCGACGGCAGGGTGCCCGAGGGCTCATACAGGACATCGTCGCGTATGACGACGGCGAGCTTGTGCTGCGCCCCGGCGAGCGACATGCGCTTGACCGCTCCATGAGTCAGCGCGACGCGCGGCAGCCGGCGGATGCGCTGCGACAACTCCTTGTCGGAAAGGGGGCGCAGGGCATCTTCGGTGTCCTCCTGTGGCGCGCCGGGAGGCAGTAGCGCGAGCGAACCGGCGGTTTCGGCGCCGTAGTAGGCTAGCAGGCCAAAGGCATCTGCCGTATCGAGCCGGGCGTCCGCGGCCAATAGCGTGCGCTGGCCCTCCTCCGGCAGCAGGTTATCGAAGTACCACTGCACCGGGCGTACGGTGGCTCCGTCGACCAAGGGCTCGGGCTGCAAGGGCAGATGCGGGCTCAACGGGTACCGTCCGCCAAAGGCCAGCCAGGCTTCGCTGTATTGGAAGGCCCAGAGGCCGTCCTGTTCGCGAAGCTCGCCCACACGATACTCGTTGATGCTGACGATCAGGGTGCGCGGCATCATCGCCCGTTTCCACGTGCCGCCATATCACGGGCAACTCGCTCCGCCGTGTCGTCCGGTACGTCGAGGATGACTTCGATCCCCAACCCCCTCAACACTTGGAACAGTTTGCCCCACTGGACGGTTTCACCGCCGCGCTCGATCTTGCCGAGAAAGTTCTCGCTCACGCCTATGCTGCCAGCGGCATCGTCCTGCCGGATACCCTGGGCTTTGCGGGCCGAGCGAACGATAGGGCCGAGCTCCTCGGCACTCTTGAGAGTGATTTTCATAGAATCTTCACGATAGTGAGGATTCTATGAAAAGTCAGCCAACTGCACAACAAAATCCTCAAGATTGTGCGGAATTTCGTTGGCGAGTTTCCTTCATGTATGAAGTCCTCGCGATTGTAAGGATTTCACCCATCGACATCCTCCGTTGGGGATGGCCTGCCCTGGGTCAGACGACCCCCCGCTCGCGCATCCTGGCGATGGCGTCCCCGGAATAGCCGTGTTCCCGCAGGATGAGATCGGCATGCTCGCCGGGTGACGGGATCGTCCCCGCTTGCCCGGGAGTCCGGAGAAAACGCGGCGCCGGCGCGGGCTGGACGACCCCCTCGATTTCCACGAACGCCTGCCTGGCGAGGTGGTGGGGATGCCCCGGCGCCTCCCGCATATCCAGGACGGGCGTGACGCAGGCATCGGCGCCGGCAAACGCCGCGAGCCACTGGTCGCGCGTCTTGCACAGGAAGGCGGCGGTCAGCTTGCGCTTGAGCCGCGGCCATCGCTCTTCGTCCCATTGATGCCGGAAGTCCTCGTCATCGGCGAAGCCGCAACCCTCGACCAGCGCCTGATAGAACGGCGCCTCGATCGCCGCCACGGCAACGAAGCCGCCGCCCTTGCAGGCATAGGCCGCATAGAACGGCGCGCTGCCATCCAGGAAGTTGCCGCCTCGCCGGCCCGGGTGCCAGCGCTCCATGGCGGCGTATCCGTACAGCATCGACATCAGCAGCGCCGCGCCATCGCTCATGGCGGCATCCACGACTTGGCCCTGTCCGCTGCGGCGGCTTTCCCACAAGGCCGCCATGATTCCGAAGGCCAGCATCATGCCGCCGCCGCCGAAGTCGGCGACCAGGTTCAAGGGCGGAGGCGGGGGATGCCCGGGATCGCCCATGGCGTGCAGCGCGCCCGACAGCGCCAGGAAGTTCAAGTCGTGGCCGGCCTGGTGCGCCAGCGGGCCGGACTGGCCCCAGCCGCTCATGCGCGCATAGACCAGGGCGGGCCGGGCCTGAAGGCATTCGTCGGGACCCAGTCCCAGCCGCTCCAGCACGCCCGGCCGGAAACCCTCGATCAGTACGTCGGATCGGCGGACCAGGCTCATGACCACCGAAGGGGCGTCCGGATGCTTGAGGTCCATCGCGAGGCTGCGGCGGCCGCGCTGCAGGACATCGGCGTTGCCCGACGCCGCCCGGGGGCGGCCATGCCGGCGATCGATGCGCGTGACGATGGCTCCCATGTCCGCCAGCACCATCGCGGCAAAAGGAGCCGGGCCTATGCCGGCGAACTCCAGCACTCGCAATCCTTCCAGCGGACCTGCCATCTCGGGGTTCCTTGTCGGGGCCGCCGTCTTCATTCAGCCTTGATGCCGGCCTGCCGGATGACGGTATGCCATTTCCTTGTTTCCGAGGCCTGGAAGGCGGCCAATTCCTCGGGCGTGGTCAACGCGACCTCGGCGCCTATCTCCGCCAGCTTCGAGCGCACCTGAGGCGCCTGGAAGGCGCTGCTGACTTCCGCATGGAGCTTCTTGACGATCGGAGCCGGCGTTCCCGCCGGCGCGTAGAGGGCGAACCACGTGTAGGCCTCGTAGCCGGGTACGCCGCTCTCGGCCAGTGTCGGGACGTTCGGCATGGCATGGGTGCGGCGGCCCGCGGTCGTCGCAAGCACGCGGAATTTTCCGGCCTGGATCTGGGGGATGGCTTGCGGACCCAATTCGATCATCATGTCCACCTGTTTGCCCAGCAATCCCAGCAAGGCCTGGCTGCTGCCCCGGTAGGTCACGGGCAGGATCGAGATGCCCGCCATTTCCTTTAGCAGTTCGACGTTGGTGTGTTGCGAGAGCCCGTTGCCGGTCGACGCATAGGTCAGCTTGCCGGGATTCGCCTTGGCGTACGCCAGGAACTCCTGCATGTTCGTGGCGGGCACGTCGGGATGTACCACGAGGTAGCTCGGCATGACGGCGAGCCGCGCAATGGGGGCAAAGTCCTTGACCGGGTCGTAGGGCATTTGGCGGATGAGGCTGGGGCTGACGGCGAACGGCCCGGTGGAGCCGATGACCAGGGTGTAGCCGTCGGGCGCCGATTTCGCCGCCGCTTCGGTGCCGATCAGGCCGCCCGCGCCGGTCTTGTTCTCCACGACGACGGCCTGGCCCCACGCCTTCTGCAAGGCTTCGGCGGTCAGCCGGGCCATCATGTCGAATGCGCCGCCGGGAGGCTGCGAGGCGATGATCTTGATGGGGCGGCTCGGATACGCCGGCGGCGCGTCCGCCCAGGACGCCGTGCTGGCGAGCGCCGCCAGTGCTGCTCCTACGCTTCTCATGGTGACCATGGTGTCTCCTCTTTGTTTTGGCCGGCCCGGCCCGCGCAGGTTCGCGAACCTGCCGGGGCGTTCCCGGTGGCAGTCATTCTGCTACCGCACGATCGTGCGAACAATAGAGGTTTCCTCACACGGCGCGACCTGGGGTCACGCTGCGATCGAGGGCGTAGGAGGCTCGCTCGAGTCGCGAGCGGGTGTCTACCGCTTTGCCGGCCGCATCTGCTCGATCTGGGCCAGCAGCATGGCGTGCGCAATTTCGCGGCTGCGCGCTTCGGGGCCGGCCAACTGCCGGACCAGCAGCCCGTGAGCCAGCACGAGCAGCTCCTCGGCCTTCTGGTCCGGATCGATGTCGTTGCGGAATTCGCCCGCCTGTTGGCCGTCCCGGATCAGCTTGGCCCAGAAGCGATGCTGGCGCCGATAGCGATCGGCCTGGTGTGCGTGCAGTTCGTCGTTGCGGGTGCTGGAAGCCAGGTAGTTGATCCAGAAACGCCAGAAGCGGTCCTTGGGAGACCGGCAGACGTAGCCTTCGAGAAGGCGCTGCAGCTGTTTCAGCGGCGAGCCCTTGTACTGTTCCCAGTCGTCGGGCAACTCGTAGGCGCTCTCGAGCGCGGCGATCAAGAGCCGCTGCTTGTTTCCGAAGTAGTAGTTGATGGTGCCGGTGCTCAGGTCCGCGGCCTGGGCGATCTTCCGCATGCTGAGATTCTCGATCCCGTTCTCGGAAATGAACTCGTAGACGGTGCCGAGCAGGTGCTTGCGCGTCAGTTCCTGCCCGCGGCGCGACCGGCGTTCGCGTTCGGGCAGGCCGTCCTCGGCGCTCGCCGGTTCCGAGGGGGCGGGAGAGGAGGCTGCGGACTTCTTTCGTGGCGGAGATGCAGGCATGTCGGTGCGGAATGAAGGCGGACGAATTGCTGCGCGTGCCCGGCAACGGGCACGCAACCGATCATACCGTGCGGCGGCCCGCGCCGCGGCGCGGCCGGCGCTCAGCGCAACACGCCGCGGGCGATGATCTCCTTCATGATTTCATTCGAACCGCCGTAGATCGGGCCGATACGCGCATTGGCGTAAAGCCGGGCAATGGGGAACTCCATCATGAGGCCATTGCCGCCATGCAATTGCAGGCATTCGTCGACCACCTCGTTGCATTGCTGCGTGGCCCAGTACTTCGCCATGGCCGCTTCTTCGGAAACCAGCTCGTTCGCCAGCGCCCGGGTTATGCAGTAATCCACGAACACGCGCGCATGGCGGACCCGGGTCTGGCATTCGGCCAGCTTGAAACGCGTATTCTGCAGTTCGGACAGCCGCTTTCCGAACACCTGCCGCTGGCAGACATAGTCTTTCGCCAGCGCGACGGCGGTCTCCATGTGCGCCACGGCGTTCGCGGCGATGTACAGGCGTTCCGTCGGCAATTGCGCCATGAGCTGCGCGAATCCCCGGCCTTCCTCGGTTCCCAGCAGGTTGTCGACGGGCACGGCCGCGTCGTCGAAGAACAACTCGGCGGTGTCCGAACCCTTGTTGCCCAGCTTCTCGAGCAGCTTTCCCCTGCGGAAACCCGCAAGCCCGCGGGTCTCGACCACGATGATCGAGGTGCCGCGCGAACCCGGCGCATGGACGTCGGTCTTGGCCACCAGCAGGATCAGGTCGGCGTGGTAGCCATTGGTGATGAAGGTCTTCGCTCCGTTCAACAGGTAGGCGTCGCCCCGGCGATCGGCGCGCGTGCGGATGGCCTGCAGATCCGACCCCGCGCCGGGTTCGGACATGGCGATGGCGCCCACCATCTCGCCGCGTGCCATGGCGGGAAGCCAGCGCCGCTTCTGCGCCTCGCTGCCGTAGCGCAGCACATAATTGGCGACGATGCCGCTGTGCACGGTATTGCCGAAGCTGCCGATGAGCGCGCGCGCCTGCTCGCTGAAGATGACGATGTCATGGGCAAGCGTGCCGCCTCCTCCGCCATACTCCTCGGGAATGCTCGCGCACAGCAGGCCCATCTCGCCCGCCTCGTTCCAGGCTTCGCGGTCTATCAGCATGGACTTCGTCCAATGCTCTTCCCGCGGAGCGAACCGCTCGACGAAGAAGCGCCGCGCCGCATCCTGCAGCATCTGCAGCTCGTGGGTCAACCACGAGGGACGATAGGGCGCGATCATGGCGCCGCCCCGGAGTGCCGGGAAACCTGGCAGAACTGCTCTCGCAAGCGCGATTTCTGCACCTTGCCGGTACTGGTGCGCGGGAGCTCGTCGACGAAGAAAACGTGCCTGGGCTTCTTGTAGCTGGCGATCAGGCCGCGGCAGTGGGCGACGATGGCGGCCGCATCCGGGGTCGTGCCGCCGGCCAGCTGCACATAGGCGGCAACGGCCTCGCCATACACCGCATCGGGTACGCCGACGACGGCCACGTCCGCCACGCCGGGAAAGGACGCGATCGCAAGCTCGACTTCCTTCGAGTAGATGTTGTAGCCCCCCGACAGGACCATGTCCTTCTTTCGATCGACCAGGTACAGATAACCCTGGGCGTCCAGGCGCCCCATGTCGCCCGTCACCACCCAGCCGTCGCGCAAGGTTTCCGCGGTTGCCTCCGGACGGCCGAAGTACTCGCGCATCGTGGAGTAGACGCCAGGTCGCCCGCTGCGCACCCATATCTCTCCCACCTCGCCGGCGGGCGCCTCGTTGCCGTCCGTGTCCACCAGCTTCAGCTCGATTCCCGGCCAGGGGCGGCCGACCGAGTCCGGGTGGGTGAATTGCTCCCCGGCGTTCAGCCCGGCGATCGCGCCCGCCTCGGTCATGGCATAGAACGAATAGAGCTTCGCGTGGGGCAGCGCGTCCTGCAGCCGCCGCTTCACGTCGTAAGGAAAGGCCTCGCCCGTCACCAGCATGACGCGCAGGGTGGCGAACCGTTGCGGCGCCGCCTCGATTTCCGGCAGCATCATCCTGCCCACGGTCGGAACCATGCCGAACACGGTGATGCGTTCGCGCTCCACCAGCTCCGCCGCCTGGGCGGCGTCGAACTTCGGCATGACCACCATCGTCGCGCCGTGGAGGATCATGTTCATGAGGCGCGCCATGCCGGTGCGATGCGCCAGCGGCGTCGTGCACAAATGCCGGTCCGCCGCGCCCAGGCCCCAGTGATAGCCATTGAGGTAGCCGTTCACGTACAGATAATTCGATTGCGTCAGCACCACACCCTTGGCCCGACCGGTCGTGCCTGACGTATAGCCGATCATGCAGGCATCATGGTCGTGCGGGACCTCTACGGGGGCGCGGCTGCCCGCGCTCACCAGGTCCGGCAAGCAGAGATCCGCGCCGCCGCGGGCGTCGGCGGCTATGCGGAGGGCGCCAGGGGCATGCCGCCAAGCCTGCTCCAGCGTTGCCTCGGTACGGGCGTCGAAGAAAATCGCCCGGGGAGAACAATCGCCCACGATATGCGCCACCTCGGCGGGCGACAGGGGCGGATTGATCGGCACGGCGATCGCGCCGGCCTTGATGGCCGCGATGAACGCCAGGACGAAATCGATGCCATTGGGCAGGTGTACGGCGACCCGGTCTCCCACTTGCACGCCCGCCGCGCGCAGCGCATGGGCCAGGCGGGTCGTGCATCCATCGAGTTCCGCGAAAGACAGCCGCCGGTCGCCGCACACGACGGCATCCTTGGCCCCCATCGTTGCCGCGTGCGAAGCGAGGAAGGTGGCGAATTTCATTGCTCAGGCCGGTTCGAAAGCAGGGTAGTTGAACTCGTCGGACAGCCGTTCCCACATCAGCTTGACCGGCATGCCTATGCGCACGCCTTCCGGCTCGACGTTGAAGAGGTTCGCCAGGATGCGGACTCCCTCTTCCAGCTCGACATAGGCGCACAGATAGGGCGCCCTGCTTTCGTGGCCGGGCCAGGGCGCGACGGACAGCGTCCATGAATAGACCGTGCCTCGTCCGGACGACTCCACCCACTCGATATTGCGCTTTCCTGTATAGACCGATCCCGAACGCGGAAACCACTGGCACTTTCCCGTGTCCTTGCAGCGTTGGAGAAGGAGGCGTCCCTCGTTCGCGGCATCCCAGAACGGGCGGGTTTTCGCATAGATGTCCGGGCGGGGCAGGGGACGGGGCGGCAATTTCTTTTCGGTCATGTCATTGCTCCAGAATCAGTACGTTGGAGACGCTCCAGTTCTTGCCGAAGGGAATGACGCCTATGCCCGTGACCATGGCATTGCGCGGATCCTCGACCTGTCTCTCGCCGGCCTCGCCGAACATCTGGCGCACCGCCTCCACCAGGTTCAAACCGCCGCCGGCCAATCCCGGCTGTCCCGCCGAGATTTGCCCGCCTCCCGTATTCAGGGGCAGGTCGCCGCGGTAGCTGAAATCCGTATCCAGGATGAACCGGCTGCCTTTGCCTCGCTCGCAGAAGCCGATTTGCTCGAGCTGCAGGAGAATCGCGATGAGGAAGTCGTCGTAAGGGTGGAACATGCGCACGTCGCGCGCCGACATGCCCGCCTGGGCAAGCGCCTTCGGGCCCGCGAGGGTGAAGCCGCTTTCGGTGATGTCCGCCGTCAGGTCATCGACCTTGTAGTTGGAGACCTCTCCGTAGCCGACGGGATACACGGCCTTCTTCAGGCCCAGGCGCGCGGCGTTCTCCGCCGACGTGACCAGGACGCCGTTGGCGCCGTCGCACACCATGACGCTGTCCAGGACGCGCAGCGGCGTGGACACGAACTTCGACGACAGGTAATCCTGTTCCGTCAGCGGCGTCTTGAGCTTGGCCGACGCATTGGGGTTGAGCAGGGCGTGATTGCGCTGCGTGACCGCCAGCTTGGCCAGCGCCCCGTAATCCAGCCCATGCTGGTGCTCGTAGCGATGCATCAGCATGCCGAATACGCCAGTCGGCCCGCGCAGCCCCACCGGGTACTGGAACTCCCAGCGTTGTCCGCCCTGTTCGGCCGGGGGGTAGCTCGACTGGGCGTCCGAGGCGATGACGAGCACAGTCCGGCATTGCCCGTCGCGGATCGCGGCCGCCGCTCGCGCGATGCCGGCGATGGTCGATGCGCCGCCCAGGCCGTTGACCTGCGTCCATTGCGTCTGCAGGCCCAGGTGCTCCGCCAGGAATACGGCCCAGAACGGATTGCTCGTCTCGCTCATGGTCTCCGAAACGGCAATGCCGTCGATCTCCGACTTCTCCAGGCCGGTGGCGGCGAGGATCTGGTCCAGCACGTCCGCGGCCAGCTCGTAGGAACTGCGCCCACCGCGCAGGACCACGGGCGTTTCGCCGTATCCGACGATCGCGATGTCTTTTTTCTTGCCCAAGATTGACTCCTCAACGCCCGGTGAAGTTGGCGGCGCGTTTTTCCCGGAAGGCGGCCAGGCCTTCTTCCTTGTCCGACGAGAAGGCCAGCGCGAAGAACGCGTCGGCCTCGATGTTCATGCCCTCGCTCAACGTGGCGTCGAAACCCCGTTCCACCGCCTGCTTGGTGAACATGACCGAAAGCGGGGCCTGGGCGGACAGGCTTTGCGCCAGCTCGCGCGCCTTGTCGATCGCATGGCCGCGCTCGGCCACATGGTTGACGAGGCGCAGCGACAGCGCTTCGGCCGCGGGAATGCGCCTGCCGGTCCACATCAATTCCTTCGCCAGCGGCTTGCCGATCAGGCGCGGCAGCGTCTGCGTGCCCGCCCCTCCCGGCATGAGCCCCAGTCGCGCCTCAGGCAGCCCGAACTGCGCGCCGTCCGCGGCCACGATGATGTCGCATAGCAGCGCCAGTTCGAAGCCGCCGCCCAGGGCGTAGCCCTCCACGGCGGCGATCACCGGCTTGGTGAATTCGGGCAGCGCCTTGAACAACTGGTTGACCTTGCGCTCGCGCTTGCGCCGGCGCCAGAGCTCGAAAATCTCGTCCGGTGCGAGCACCTGTTCGCTGGTGTCCACGCCGGTGCAGAACGCCTTTTCCGAACCGCGCAGGATGACTGCCCGGCACTGGCGGTCGGCCTCCGCCGCCGAAAGCTGGCCGAGGATCTGCGCCGCGGTCTGCTCCCGTATGGCGTTCAGTTTGTCAGGCCGGTTGATGGTGATCTCAAGCCAACTGGCATGAGATTCCACAAGAATGTCTTCCATCGCCTTCTTTCTCCGAATGGTGGAGGCACGTTCACGGCGCATGCCGATGCTTGATGCCCGTACGGGGATTCTGGCTCTAATCGCACGATCGTGCAATAAGAAAAGACGAGCGAAGGCGGGCGCGTGAGTTTTCGTCGCGCCACGTCATTTTTTCTGAGGAATGCGCGGCACCGCGGTTCGGGCGCCGGCGATGCGCCCCTCGCGGGCGCACCCGGCCGCTATGGGGCCTTACGAACCGGGGGGGTCTATTCCTCCACCCATCGCACGACCTCGTCGATCCGCGCCCGGCTGGTCCGGAAGCCGTTGGCCGGATGCGCGGGATCGGCATAGCCGAACGAAATCCCGCACACGATGCGGCGGTCGTCCCCGATGTCGAAGTGCTCGCGGATGAAGCCGGCGTATTCCGCCAGCGCCGCCTGGGCGATCGTCGCCACGCCCACGCTGCGGGCGGCCAGCATGAAATTGCTCACATATGCGCCGCAATCGACGGCGCCGTACACGCCCAGCGCCTCCGGCGTGCTCACGATGGCGACGTGCGGCGCGCCGAAGAAGCGGAAATTCTCCGCCCCCTGGCGGGCGGAGGCCTCGCGGTCGCCACGCTGGACGCCCACGCTGTCGTAGAGCTGGAAGCCGCACTCGCGGCGCCGCTCGCGGTAGACGCCGGCGTACTCCCTGGGAAAGTCGAAGTCGGGATGCGCCTGCGGACGGCTGGCCACGTGGGCGCTCAGCGCCTGGCGGAAACGCTCGGTACCGTTGCCCGAGGTCACCACCACCTGCCAGGGTTGCGTGTTGCACCACGAGGCGGTCCGCTGCGCCAGCGCCAGTATCCGGGTAATGGTCGCCCGGGGCAGTGTCTGCGGCAGGAAGCCGCGGCAGCTCCAGCGCTCGTGCAGCAGTTGTTCGATCGATGCGTTGTCTTCGCCGGGATTAACCATGCGCTCGTTTCTCCTTGCGGGGCACCCGCGCTCGCGGCATGCGCGCGCGGATCCATGCATGCATCATACGGGCTGGGGCCGCTCCCAGCGCCTGGCGACCGCCGCGATGCCGGTTTCCCGCGCCGGCCGCGCGGCGGAAGGCGTGCGCGAGAACCGCGGAGCGGGGGCCGGCTGCGGCGTGCCTTGCACTTCGACGAATGCCTGGCGCGCGGCATGGTGGGGATGCGCCCGCGCCTCCGACAGGCTCAGCACGGGCGTGACGCAGGCGTCGCTGCCGGCGAAGATGTCTTCCCAATCCCGCCGCGTCCGGCGCGCGAAACGCGCCGCGAGCTCGGCCCGCAAGGCCGCCGACCGCGCCGGATCGTGCTGGGCGTCGCGCAGGACCGGATCGACGTCCAGCCGTTCGCACAGCTCCGCAAAGAACGGCGGTTCGATCGGGCCGACGGCCACGTGGCCGCCGTCGGCGGTGGCATAGACGCCGTAGTAGGGCGCGCCGCCATCCAGCATGTTGGCGCCGCGGCGTTCGCGGAAGGTGCCCTTGAGCGCCCCGGACATGCATTGGCTCATCAGCGACAGCACGCCGTCGGTAATGGCCGCATCCACCACCTGGCCGCGTCCCGAGCGGCGCGATTCGTACAGCGCGGCCAGGATGCCCGCCACCAGGTAGAGGCTGCCGCCCCCGTAGTCTCCCACCAGGTTGAGCGGCGGCACGGGCGCGGCGTCCGCCGGGCCGATCGCATGGAGGGCGCCCGCGAGCGCGATGTAGTTGATGTCGTGTCCGGCGGTCTGCGCCAGCGGGCCCGCCTGGCCCCAACCCGTCATGCGGCCGTAGACCAGGCGCGGGTTGCGCGCGGCGAGGGCATCGGGCCCCAGTCCCAGCCGCTCCATGACTCCCGGCCGGAAACCTTCGACCAGCACGTCTGCCGCGTCGAGCAGCCGCAGCACTTCGCCGCGCGCGTGGGCGTCCTTCAGGTCGGCCCGCACCACCAGGCGGCCGCGCCCGGCGATTTGCCGCGCGTCGGTGGCCGGCGTCCCGGGGCGGGCGATGGTGACGACCTCCGCCCCCATGTCGGCGAGCAGCATGCAGGCGAAAGGAGCGGGGCCCAGGCCCGCGAACTCGACTACCCGCAGGCCGGCAAGAGGGCCCCGGCAGGGTGCGGCCTCGTCATCGTGATGATTCATCGCCAGTCTCGCGTTCAGGATAAAGCGCCGTCAGCCGTTCCGGCGGATGCGCCACTGCAGCAGCGAATAAGGCGGGGCCGCATCGGGATGGTGCTCGAACACGCCATCGACCGCCGCGCCTATCCGCACCTCCTGCATGGGATCCCCCAGCAGATTGCCGACCATGCGCACGCCGCCCGCGTGGGGCAGTTCGACCAGCACCGCCAGATATGGCCCATGTCGCCTGAGTACCGGATGGGACGGATGCCAGACGCGTTCCCAGCTGTGGATGAGTCCTTTCGCTTCCACGTCACGCCACTCGGGATCGAATCGATGGCAGCGGTGGCATAGCCATTCCGGGCCGAATTGCCAGGCCTGGCAAGCGGGGCAGCGCTGTACGCGCAGCCGGCCCTCGCGCAGCCCTTGCCAATAGGGCGCCGACAGACCGTCGGGCTCGGCAACGGGAATGGGCAGCCCAGCGGGAAGATAGCGGGCATCGCCGGTTTTTCGCGCGTTCATAGGGCGGCCTCCGATCCCAGCAGCAGGTTGCTGGTGGGCGTGACCATCGGCCCGCCGGTGACCAGCGCGACGTCGGCGCGGTCGGCCAGCGCGGTTGCCGTGCCCCGCACCTGGCGCACGGCCTCCAGCACCAGTTCGAATCCCTGCATATAGCATTCCGCCAGGTTGCCGCCGCTGGTATTGAGCGGCAGCCTGCCCGACGGCGCGGACAAGTTGTCCGGCGTCAGGAACTCGTTGGCTTCTTCCGGCCGGAAGAAGCCGTGCTCCATCAGCGCCATGGCCACGCCCGCGGTGAAGTTGTCGTAGCTCTGCACCACCCCGACGTCCTGCGGGCTGACGCCGGCCATGCGGTAGAGCTCGGGGGCCAGCGTGCCGAAATTGGCGCCGGCGTAGCCGGGCGCGTTGTGCGGATCTGCGCCCGCGCGGTATCCCGAGCCTGCCGCGGCGCCCAGCAGGTAGACCGGCTTGTGGGGAAAGTCGCGCGCCCGCTGCCCATCCACGAGGATGAGGGCCGCGGCCCCGTCGTTCTCCATGCAGCAGTCGTACAGGCGGAACGGTTCCACGATCCAGCGCGAGGCGTCGTAGCCGGCTTCGTCCAGCGGCTTGCCATGCATCACCGCGCGCGGGTTCGACTGCGCATGCCGATACGAGGCCAGCGCGATGGCGCGCATCGCCTCCTGCCGGATGCCGTGATCGTGCATGAAGCGGCGTACCCGCATGGCGAAGCGCTGGGGCGGGGCCAATACGCCATAGGGCATCAGGTAGGCCCGTTCGCCGGACACCGTGGCCAGGTCCGCGGATTGTCCGAAGCGCCCGTACTCGCCTTGGGCCAGCGAACGAAATACCACCACGCATTCGGCCATCCCGGCGCGGATGGCGGCGGCCGCATTGGCGACGGCGGCGCAGCATCCGCCGCCGCCTCCGCCCCATTGCATGGTGGCCGAACGCAGTTGCGGAATGCCCAGCGCGGCAGCGAGCCGGGAAGCGTCGCTGCGCTCGTTGCCGTACGAGGCGAAGCCGTCGATCTCCGTGGGCGCGAGGCCCGCGTCGCGGCAGGCGGCCAGGATGGCCTGCAGCGCCAGCTTGAATTCGGGATCCGGCGATTGCCCGTGCCGGTAGTAGCGGCTCTCGCCTATGCCCGCCACCGCTACGCGGCCTTTCAGGCTGCGGTCGGTCATGATGGCGCTGCTTCGCGCGCGAGAGGGGCCGGGCCGAAGGCGCCCGCGGCGGCGCACGCGTCGAGGCGGTCCGCGCCGTATCCCAGCACGGCGCCCAAGACCTCGCGCGTGTGCTGCCCCACCGTGGGAGCCGGCACGGGATCGGCCAGCGGCGTGGCCGAATAGCGGATCGGCAGCGCGAGATTGGGAACCCATCCCAGCCGGTCGTGGGGGATGCGGGTCAGCAGCTTGCGTTCGCGGGCCTCGGGCGACCGCACCGCCTCGCCTACCGTACGGACCAGCCCGCACGGCACGCCGGCCACCCGCATGCGCGCCTGCCAATGCGTCCAGGGCTCCTTGGCGAAGGCCTCGTCCAGGATGGCGAACAACTCTTCGCGCCTCGCGCTGCGCGCCGCGCCGCTGGCATAGTCCGGATGCTCGGCCAGGTCCGGCCGTTCCAGTACCTGCGCCATCAGCCTCTGGAAGATCTTGTTGCTGCCGCAGTTGATGTAGAACGAGCGATCCCGGGCCCGGAAGGCGCCGGACGGGCAGGTATCCGGGCTGGTATTGCCGTGGCGGCGGGGTTCCTCGCCGCTGAACACGTGCTGCAGCGTGGCGTAGCCCGTCATCAGCACCGCGCTGTCGAACAGCGCCACTTCCACCGCCTGGCCTTGTCCGGTCCGCGCCCGGGCGAGCAGCGCGCCGAGGATGGCATTGGCCGCCATCATCGCGGTGCCGATGTCCATGACGGGCGACAGCGCGCGCACGCCCTCGCGGTCGGGATAGCCGTTCATCGACATGAAGCCGCTTTCCGCCTGGGCGATGGGGTCGAAGCCCAGCCGGTCGGCGAACGCGCCTTCGCGGCCGTAGGCCGACACCGAGCAATACACCAGCGCCGGGTTGCCGTGCCGGCAGCTCGCGTAGTCCAGCCCCAGCCGCTCCATCACGCCGGTGGAAAAATTTTCCACGACGACGTCGGCGGTGGCGATGAGCTCGCGCGCGATCCGCAATCCTTCCGCCGATTTCAGGTCCAGGGCCACGCTGCGCTTGTTGCGGTTGCTCCAGAGAAAGGGGGCGCCCTGGCCGATATCGGGATGCACGGGCGGATACTGGCGGAAGTCGTCGCCGCGCTGGGGCGCCTCGATCTTGATGACCTCCGCCCCCATGTCGGCCAGGATCATGGTCGCGAACGGCCCGGCGATGAAATGCGAAAAGTCGATCACCCGCATGCCCTCGAGCGCGTGGGGCGCCTGCGCGGGGCGCGGCGAGTGCGCGGGGAAATCGGCTTCCAGGTTCTGCAGCATGTATGGGATTCCTTGGGTACGCAGGTCGTGGCCGGCGTCAGTTCTGGATGTTCGCCTTCTGGACCACGGGTTTCCATTGGGCGACTTCGCTCTTGATGATGTCGGTCAACTCTTGCGGCGTGCTGCTGTGCGGCTCGATCCAGCGATCGCGGAACAGCTTGTTCACCTCGGGATTCGCCACGGCCGCCGCCACCGCGCGGTTGAGCTTCTTCACGATGTTGTCCGGCGTGCCGCGAGGCGCCAGCACGCCGAACCAGGCCACGCTCTTGAATCCCGGCACGTCCTCGGCAATGGCGGGCAGGCCGGGGGCCACGTCGGTGCGCTTCTCGGTGCCCACGGCCAGGTAGCGGACCTTGCCCGATGCCAGCATGGTGGCGCCGTCCAGCCCCGTCACGAACGCCGCCTGGATCTCTCCGCCGATGAAAGCCGGCAGCATGGGCGCGCCGCCGGTATAGGGCACGTGCTGCAGCTTCAGGCCCGACAGTTCGTTGAAGTATTCGCCCGTCAGGTGCGAAAGCGATCCCGCGCCTACCGAGCCGAAGTTCATCGTGTTGCCTTGCTTCTTCGCGTAGGCGATGAAGTCCTTCAGCGTCTTGGCCGGGCTGTCGGCGGGCACGGCCAGGATCATGGGCGTCAGCGCCACAGTGGAAATGGGCTGCAGGTCCGTGAAGAGGTCGTACGGGATCTTGCGGGTCAGCGCCACGATGGCGTTGGGGCCGGTGTTGCCGAACACCAGCGTGTAGCCGTCCGGCTCGGCGCGCACCACCTGGTCCGTGCCTATGGTGCCGCCGGCGCCCGGCTTGTTGATCACCACCACTTGCTGGCCCAGCGCGTCGCTCATCGGCTTTTGCAGCGCCCGTGCAAGCTGGTCGGTGGAGCCGCCCGGCGCGTACGGGACAATGATCTGGATGGGCTTGCTGGGATAGTCCGACGCCTGCGCCGCAGGGGCAAGCGATACGCAGGCCGCGCCCGCCAGCAGGCGCCAATCGAGTCGATGCGGGATCATGATTCGTCTCCTTGGCGCGGATCGCCCGCCGGGCCCCGCGCTCGTTGTGGATGAGCGGGATTGCTAAGGGGTGTAGCCGAAGTCCTGGCCCAGGCGGGCCTTCATCAACTCACGGCCCGCTTCCATCCAGTCCCCGCCCCGCGGCAGGGTGACCGAGATGGCGCGGACCATGAAGAGGTCCGGAGCGTGGACCGACGCGGGGCGCGCCTGCTCGGCGGCCAGCCGCTTCAAGGCTTCCAGCAGGAAGCGACGCGTGCGGGCGATGCCGGTATCGGTGGTGCCCAGGTGTTCCCGGGTGCGGTCGTAGATGGCCGCGACGCCCGATTGGCAAGCCGCGTCCTGCACCCATAGCCCCGGCAGGCCGGCCTTGTACTTCTCTACTTGCGACTGATAGTCGAACTGGTAGGCGTTGCCGCGATTGAACTTGCTCCAGTAGGTGTGATAGGGCACGGTCACGGCGCGGCGCTCGAAGGAATGCTCGGAGGCATGGCCCGTTTCGCGGCCCTTGTAGCCCTCCTTGAAGACCTTGCGGCTTTTCTCGTAGAAGGTTTGCGTGGGGTGGTACGAGAACATCAGGCAGAGCGTGTGCTCGTCGTCGATCGGCACCCATGCGTGTCCGCTCAGCTCGGGGTACTGCGACTGCGGCGGCACCAGGGTCCAGAACGGCATCAGGAACTGGTTGACCCGCACGTAATTCCTGTCTCCGTCCACCTTGCGCCGCGCGGCGATGCTGATGCCCGCATCGTGCTGCTGGCATTCGAAGGTGGGCATCAGGTCTTGCGCCTGGCGCCATTGGTTCACGGTGCCCCCATCCACCCGGCCGTGCAGGATGGCCGCATGGGCGGAATCGATCTCGCCTTCCAGCGCCTGCAGCCAGTTGCACTCCTGCACGCGCAGGGTCACCACCGACTGGTCTTCGGGCACGAGGTTCCATTCCAGGTCGGGCAGGGGCGGCGGGTCGTCGGCGTCGGGTCCCATGTAGGTCCAGAGCACGCCATGGCGTTCGCGCACCGGGTACGACTTGATCCGCATGCGCGACGGCATGGCGGATCCCGCGGGCTCGGCCGGCATCTCCAGGCATTGCCCGTCCACGCCGAACTTCCATCCGTGGTAGATGCAGCGCAGGCCGTCTTCTTCGTTGCGCCCGAAAGCCATCTGCGCGCCCCGGTGGGGACAGGCGTGGTCCACCAGCCCCACGCGGCCGCTGCTGTCCCGGAAAGCCACCAGGTCTTCGCCCAGCAGGCGGACCCGGTAGGGCTGGCCGTCCGCCTTCACGTTGCTGGAAGCGAGGAAGGGAATCCAGTACAGCCGCATCAGATTGCCCATTTCCGTGCCGGGGCCTACCCGGACCAGGCGCTCGTTATCCTCGTGCGACAACATGCCTTGTCTCCTGAAAGTTTGGTTCAACCATTCAATCAATCTACCAGAGATCCAAGGCCGATGTCCAGGGGGAAGGTGTCGGGAGAATCCCCAGCCGACGGGAGGCGCGCGAAGCCAGGGCTGTGCGGCCGGCGCCGTCGGCGGCAGGCTGCACGAGCCCGCCAGGCCGCCATGGTCATGGATGAGCAGAAAAGGGGAGCGAATCGGCTAGCAGCCGGAATCCGGAGGGAGGGGGCGTTGCGGAGAAGGAGGGTGCCGGAAAGCGCCCGCCCGGTGCCTGTTCACAGCGAGGGCGTTCGTGCGGGCATGTCTGCGGCGGAGGGTATCAGCGGCCGGGTTTCTCCCGCTCGGCCCATTGGTCCAGGTAGCGCGTCTGCAGCCGCTTCAGGTAGCTCGTCATTTCCTTCACCGCGGCATCCGCATCGCGCTTGCGCAGGTGCTTCATCAGGCGGTCCCGCGCCGGTTCGGTGAACGCGTTCTCGCTCGGCCCGATGCGTTCGATGAACAAGCCCATCACTTCCATCACGCCCGCCATGGTGCCTTCGATGATGGGATTGCGCGTGGCCCGGGCCAGGATCAGGTGGAATTCCCGGTGCAGCTTCTGCCGGATGTCGAAGCGGTCCTCGGCAATGGCGCGGCGCGCGGCCTGGATGTTCTCGTCCAGCGCCTTCAGGTCTTCCTCGGTGGCCCGCTCGCACGCCACCCGCACCACGATCTCGCTCAGCCAGATCCGCGCCTCGGTCAACTGCTGCGGAGAAATCGCGCCCAGGTGATAGAGATTGCTCAAGCCGTCGACGATGGCATCCGAGCTGCCATGAAGAATATAGGCGCCGCCGGTGGCGCCCTTGCGCATCTCCAGGATGCCCGCGCGTTCGAGCGTACGCAGCGCTTCGCGCAAGGTATTGCGGCTCACGTTCAGCCGCGCGGCCAGTTCGCGTTCGGAAGGCAGGCGGTCGCCCGGCTTGAGCCGGCCCTGCGCGACCATGTCGCGTATCTGTGTTTCGATCTCGTCGACGGCGCGGGGCGCGGCGATGGCGGCGAACTCGACCGCGGCGGTGGGAGATTTCATGAAGAAAGGGATTGGGTCAGTGGCCCAAGCATTCTACCTGCTCATCCCGCAGGCATCGCCTGCAGGCTGTCCACGAAATGCTCCGGCACCGCGTGTTCCAGGCTGAACGCGTGCAGCCCGCGCGCAACCGGGCTGCGCCACCCATAGGGGAAGCGCGCGGTGGGCCCGAGGGCGGTAAGCACGCCCCAGAAGCGGCGGTCCGCGTCGAACAGGGGAGTCGAGATCGCGCTGACCCGATGCAGGTAATTGCGCCCCCGCGCCAGGCGCCGCTTGCGGACCTCGGCCACGAGCTCCTGCAGGCTCCAGCGATTGAGCTGCGGGCCGACTTCGGCGCGCCGGCGCGGCCATTCCCGTTCGAGCAGGGGCCGCACTTCGGTTTGCGGCGCGAAGGCGAGGCAGACGTGTCCCGAGGCCGTGCTCAGCAGCGGCAGTACCGCGCCCAGCCGGTAGGTCAGCGCCAGCGTATCGGGGCTGTCCTTGACCCATACCGCGTGCGGGCCGCTGCCGGTCCAGCGCAGGATGCTGAGCGTCTCGCGCAATCCCCCGTGCAGCTGCTGCAGCGCCGCCACGAACTCGGCCGACTGCCGGGTGTAGTGCCCCGCCGCGGCATGGCGCGCGGCCAGCAGGGCCGGCCCCGGCGTGACCAGGCGCGTGCGCAGGTCGCGGTGCAGCAGCCGCGCCGCCGTCAGCGAATTCAGGTAGCGGTGCGCCAGGCCGGGATCGAGCGCCAGCGTGCCCGCGATCTCGCTCAGCGAGAGCCCCTGCGGATGCGCGCAGACCTCGGCCAGGATGGCGGCCGCCTTCTCCACGGCGCCGATGGTGCGCCGCGCGGGGGCATGCGAGTTTTTGACCATGGTGCAAATTATGGCAAGAGTTCCGCTTGGCTGTCGAAGCCGCGTTGCGGCCGTCCAATACTTTTTTCGCTCCGGCAGGTAATCCGCCCGATGCCGGCGAGGGAGACGGAAATGGTGAACGAGGAACGCGCTTTCGATCCTGCGCGGCGACGCGTGGTCAAACTTGCCGCGGCCGTGCCGGCGCTCTGGCTGGCGGGCTGTGGCGGCGGCGACGGCAATGACGACGGCGATGGCGGCGACGGCGACCGCGAGGTGCGCCGCCTGTCCAGCTTCTACCTCGAGACACGGGACGGCACGCGCATCGCGGCGGACCTGTGGCTGCCGGACGCCGCGCGCACGGCGCGCATCGGCACGGTGGTCATGCTCACGCGCTACGTGCGTTCCACCGGACCCGGCTCGCCCCGGCCCGAGGACGATCCGAACTACGCCTATGCGCAGCGCTTCCTCGAGGCCGGACTGGCGTGGATGTATGTCGATGCGCGCGGCACCGGCGCCTCTTTCGGGGCCCGCGGCGGCGAGCAGACGCCGGCCGAAATCGAGGACTTCGGCGACATCTTCGACTGGATCGCGGCGCAGCCCTGGTCGAACGGCCGCTGCGCCACCACCGGCGTTTCCTATCCTGGCGGCAATGCCGAGCTCGCGGTGCGGCTGGGCAATCCCCATCTCGTCGCGGCTGCGCCCATGTTCAGCTACTACGACGTCTATGAGCATCTGTCCATGCCGGGCGGCCTGTATTCGCGCGGCTTCATGGACCTGTGGCGCGACTACGTGGCGGCGCTGGACCGGGTCGACGGCGCGATCTGCAAGCTGGGGGAAAGCATGGGCGTGTCCGATTGCGATGCCTTCGCCGAATCCTTCCCGCCGGTCAAGCCGGTGGATGGCCCGGAAGGCGCCGCGCTGCTCGCCGCCGCCCAGCGCGAGCATCAGGGCAACGTCAGCTTTCCCGGCACGGTCGATGCGCGCGGCCTGCTATTCCGCGACGACGCGCTGGGCGAGGTCGCGTGGCGCAACATGTCGTCGCGCACGTACCTGGATGCCCTGCAGGCGCGGAACGTGCCCTACCACGTGCGCGCCTCGTGGCTGGACGGCGGGTCGGCCGATGGCGCGCTGGCCCGTTTCGTGACGCAGCGCAATCCGCAGGACGTGTACATCGGCGCGACCAGCCATGGCGGCGACTACGGCAGCGACCCCTTCGGCGCCGCCGATGCGCCGCCCGATCCGCCGGCGCAGGAACAAGACCGCCTGCTGATGGCGTTCTTCCAGCGCCATCTGGCCACCGACGCGGCGGCGCCCGAGCCGGCCAGGCGGCTGCATTACGTGACACTGGGCGAACCGGGCGTGTGGCGCAGCACCGAGACCTGGCCGCCCTCGGGCGGCACGCCGACGCGGCTGCACCTGGGAAGCGGCGCGGTCCTGTCCCCCGATGCGCCCGCCGATGCCGCCGATACGGTCGTCGTGCAGGATCCCGACGCCAATACCGGCACCCGCGCGCGGTGGGATACGGTGGGCAACGGCGAACGCGTCCGCGTGGACCGCTCGGGTTCGAGCGGGCTGACCCGCTTCGTCAGCGCGCCCTTCGCGGCCGACGGCCGCATCACGGGCCACCTGCAATTGCAGCTCGAACTGACCGCCGGCCGCGGCGACGGCACGCTGATCGCCTACCTCGAGGCCATCGATCCGCAAGGCGGCGTCACCTACATCACCGAAGGCAACCTGCGGCTGATCCACCGCCGCCGCGCCGCGGCCGAGCCGCCCGGCCGGCCGCTGCGCATCCCGCGCAGCTTCGCGCGGGCCGATGCCTTGCCGCCGGTGCCGGGCGAGCGTTTCACCTTGCAGCTCGACCTGCTGCCCACCTCGGTGCGCATACCCGCCGGCCACCGGCTGGCGCTCTGCCTGGCCGACCGCGACACCACGCATTTCGACGACTACGCCGGCGCCGACGCACCGCCGCTGGTGGTGCACACCGGCGGCGCCGCGGGCTCATGGCTCGACTTCCTGCTCTATTGACCATGTCCACCCTGCCTGGAAACCCCATCATGCGTTCCCTACGTCTCCTTCTTGCGCTGGCCGCGTTCGCCTGCGCGCCGGCCGCCTTCGCCCAGGCCTATCCGTCCAAGCCGGTGCGCATCATCGTGCCTTATCCCGCCGGCGGCCCGGTGGATGCGCTCGCCCGGCGGCTGGCCGAATCGCTGCGCACCCAGACCGGACAGCCCTTCCTGGTCGACAACCGCGGCGGCGCCAGCGGCAGCCTGGGCGCCGACGCGGTCGCCAAGGCCGCGCCCGACGGCCATACCCTGCTGTTGACCATTCCCGATCCGCTGATCAACGCGGCCTCCACGCTGCGCCAGCTGCCTTACGATCCGCACAAGGATTTCGCCTTCATCACCCAGGTCGCCACGACCGGCGTGGTGCTGATGGCCAATCCCGACCTCAAGGCCCGTTCCCTGTCCGACCTGGAGCGCGCCGGCCCCGCGCACGCCTCGGGCCTGTCGTTCGGATCCTGGGGGCCGGGTTCACTGCCGCACGTCATCGGCCAGGCCATGGTGCAGAAAAGCGGCGTGAACTTCGTGCACGTTCCCTATCGCGGCGCGGCGCCGGCGCTGCAGGACCTGCTGGGCCGCCAGATCGGGTTCGCCTTCGGGCCAGCGAACCTCGCCGCCCAATATGCCCAGAAAGGGCAGGTGAGCGTGATCGCCGTGACCGGCAAGCGCCGCTCGTCGCTGCTGCCCGAGGTACCCACCTTCGCCGAACAGGGATACGGCACGCCGCCCTTCCTGCTCACCGCCTGGATGGGCCTGCTGGCCCCCGCCGGCACGCCCGCGGCGATCATCGACACTCTGCATCGCCAGGTCGGCGCGGCGCTGAAGGATCCCGGCTTCCTGGGCTTTCTGGCTTCGCTGGGCGCCGAACCCGTGGGCAGCACCGCGGCGCAGTTCAGGCAGGACTTCGACCGCGAGTTCCCGCTGGTCAACCAGCTCATCCAGAGCACGGGGCTGACGCCCGAATGACGCGAGCATCCTCCTGCGCCCGGGCGCCCCGCCGCATCGGCCTCATCGGCGGCATAGGCTGGCCCTCCACGCGCGACTATTACGAACGATTGAACCGCCTCGTCGGCGAACGGCGCGGCGGCCTGGCCAGCGCCGACCTGGCGCTGCGCTCGCTCGACTTCGCCCAGGTCTACGCCGCGGCCGATACGCCGGGCCGCGTCGAAGCCATCATGCGGCAGGCGGCCGACGACTTGCATGCCGCCGGCGCGCGGGTGCTGGGCGTCTGCTCCAACACCGGCCATCTGTTCTGCGGCGAGCTGCGCGCATCCACCGCCATGCGCTTCGTGCCCGTGGACGCCGCGCTGGCCGACCATCTGCGCGCCCATGGCGTGACCGACGCATGGCTGCTCGGCGTGCGGCGCACCCTCGTGCATCCCATGTTCCACGACACATTGAACGCGGCCGGCATCCGCACCCGCATTCCCTCCGAACCGGTCATGCAGCGCCTGGACGAAGCCATCTTCGGCGAGCTCGAACGCGGCGAGGCCGGCCCCCGCACCCTGGCCGTGCTCGACGAGATCGAAGCCGCATTCCGGGCCGAAGGCGCGCGCGACGTGGTGCTTGCCTGCACCGAACTGCCGCTCGCCATCGCCCGCCGCCCGCTGCCCTTCCGGCTGTGGGACACCGTACCCATTCACTGCGAAGCCCTGCTTGCCGCGGCAGAGGCCGACCCACCACAGGACGACGACGAGCCATGCAGCAGGCCGACCTGATCATCGAAGCCGGACACATCGCCACGGTCGACGCCACGCTCGGGCGCATCCGGGACGGCGCCGTGGCCGTCAAGGCCGGCCGTATCGCCGCGGTGGGCCCGCGCGAGGCCTTGCATGCCCGGTGGCGCGCCGGCCAGGTCCACCGCCATCCCCGGGCGCTCATGGTGCCGGGCCTGGTGGACGCGCACGTGCATCCCGGCTTGTTCTTCTTCGCCCGCCTGGCGCCCGCGCCCACGCCCGAACGGCCGGGCCTGCTGGCCCGGGGAGGGCAGATCGAGCGTTTCCTGAACCTGCTGACCGGCGGCCTGCGCCTCGACCCCGGCCAGACCCGCATCGCCGCGCGCGCCAGCCTGCTGCGCGCGCTGGAATCCGGCGTGACCTACTTCAACGACGCCGCCGCGGGCGACACGGACGCGCTGGCCGAGGCCGCGCGCGAGACCGGCGTGCGCGGCGTCGTGACCTACGATTTCGGCGCCGACCTGGGCTTCGATCTCGGCCGCGATCCTCCCATGCCGGTGCGCATCGCCCAGGCGGACGCACTGCTCGCCCGCGCCGAGGCCATCGTCGCCCGCCACCACGGCCGCGATGGCATGCAGTGCTGGTACAACCTGCTGTGCGACCTCAACGCCAGCGACGAGCTGTACGTCGAAACGACCCGGCTGGCCCGGCGCGACGGCGTGGGCATCAACACCCATTCCTCGACGGTCCTGCGGCACGAAGCCGCCTCCCGGCGCCTTTACGGCCGCGACTCGGTGCGGCGCCTGCTCGACCTCGGGGTGCTCGGCCCGCACTGGATCGGCGCCCACATGGGCTTCGTCGCGGAAGAAGACTGGCCGGCCCTGGCGGCCACCGGCGCGCACGTGGCGCATTGTCCCGCCACCTCCATGGGCTCGGGCAAGCAGATCATCGAGCGCGGCGCCATCCCCGCCATGCGCCGCGCCGGCATCCCCGTCGCCCTGGGCACGGACTCGGCCCAGTGGCCCGACCTGCCGCAGCAGATGTCCCTGGCCTACTACGCCCACAAGGAAGTGCTGGGCGACGACGCGGTATTCCCCCCGGACGAGGTGCTGGAAATGGCCACCCTGGCAGGCGCCAGGGCCTGCGCGCAAGAGGCCGGGCGCGGTTCCATCAGCCCCGGCAAGACCGCCGACCTGGTGCTGGTGGATACCGACAGCCCGCGCTTCGCGCCCTTCGCCGACCCGCTCCTGGCCTGGATGCGCAGCGGCGGCGTGGCGCCGCTGGACGTGTACGTGGAAGGACGGCTGCGCGTGCGCGGCGGGCAAGCGGTGGATCTGGATCGCGAGCGTTTCGTGCGGGAGGCGAGGGCGGCGGCGGAAGCGATCGTGCGGCGATAGCGTTCGGAGCGCTCCCTCTGCGAGGAATTTGCGGCGGCCTGACGCCTGGCAAGGATCAAATTTCGATGATCGTGTCGCTATAGCGTGCCACCAAGGCATCGTGCGTCATCAACCGCATCGGTTCGATCAGCGCTTGCGCGACGAGCAGCCGATCAAACGGGTCTTGGTGGTGAGCGGCCAAGTCCTCTACTGCGGCGGCATGTTCGGCCTCTATGGCGAGAAACCGATAACCGGCGTCGTTGAAGTAGCGTATTGCGTCCGGACTCGACACCGGCATGTGTCCACGGCCAAGGGAGTGCTTGATGGCAATTTCCCAGATGCTTGCCGCGCTGACCCAGACCGTTGTTCGGCTTGACTGGATCAAGTTGCGAGCATGTTGCGGCAACCGTGGGCTGTCTGTAATGGCCCACAATGCGACATGCGTATCCAGCAGCAAGTTCAAGGTTGTTCCCCTTCGAGGAACAAGCGTGCGATGTCATCGTTGTGAACGTCGATGTCGTCCGGTACCTCAAATTTGCCCTTGGCGACCCCGATCCTCCGGCCGACCGGCGTGGCATCTATCGGAACCAGCTTAGCGGCCGGCCGGCCGTTGCGCGCAATGATGATCTCTCGTTCTTGGCCTTGTTCAATTGCTTCGACCAGACGGGACAGCGAGGATTTAGCCTCCAGCATGTTGACCGCTTGCATGGATTCCTCCTAAGTATCAGTTTGGTCTAGTCTAGTCTGGCTAACTCGGCTAGTCAAGCCTATATATCCAGACCCATTCCTCTATCTTTCCAGATACCACCGCACGGTCTTGCGGCTCGCTTCCTCAAACTGTTCCCGCGGCGACCATCCCAGTTCGTCGCGCATCTTGCCCGCGTTGATGGCATATCGCCAGTCATGGCCCGGCCGGTCGGCCACGAAGCGGATCAGCCGCCGGTGAGGCGCCCCCTCGGGATGGTATTCATCCATCAGCGCGCACAGCCGCTCCGCCACCTCGATGTTCGTGAGCTCGCAGCCGCCGCCGATGTTGTAGGTCTCCCCCGTCCGCCCCGCCCGCAGCACCCGGTCTATGCCGCGGCAATGGTCGTCCACGTACAGCCAGTCGCGCGAATTGCCGCCGGAGCCGAACACCGGGATGGGGGTGCGGGCCAGGCAGTTGCGGATGATCGTGGGAATGAACTTCTCGTCGTGCTGGTAGGGGCCGTAGTTGTTGGAGCAATGCGTCGTGACCACCGGCAGCCCGTAGGTCCGGTAATAGGCCCGCACCAGGTGGTCCGAGGCCGCCTTGCTGGCCGAATAGGGCGAGTTGGGGGCGTAGGGCGATGCCTCCGTGAAGGGCGCATCGCCGGACCCCAGCGAGCCGTACACCTCGTCGGTGGAAATATGGTGGAAACGCCGGCCGTCCGCCGAGCCCCGCTCCACCAGCCAGGCCTGGCGCGCCGCCTCCAGCAGCACGAAAGTCCCGTCCACGTTCGTCCGCACGAAATCGCCCGGCCCGGTAATGGACCGGTCCACGTGCGTTTCGGCCGCGAAATGGACGATGGTGTCGATGTCGTGCTCGCGCAGCAGGCGACCCACCAGCGCGGCGTCGCAAACGTCGCCCCGCACGAACACGTGGCGGCCGGTCGCGTCGAAGCGCGGCAGTATCGCCGGATCGGCCGCATAGGTCATCAGGTCCAGGTTCACCACGCGCACGTGGGGATCGCCGCCGAGCAGGTACGACACGAAATTCGCGCCGATGAAGCCGGCGCCGCCGGTCACCAGGACCCGATGGGGGCGGTGGGTCACGTCGCCTGCTTCCATGTGGACAACACCTCCTCGAGTCCGGCGCGCCAGTCCGCCGCGGGCAGCCCCAGGCGGCGGTAGGCACGCGTACCGTCCAGCACGGAATAGGCCGGACGGCGGGCTGGCGCCGGGTACTCGGCACTCGTAATGGCCGCCACCTCCGGCGCCGCGTCGAGCAGCCCCAGCCGGTGCGCCTCGGCCAGGATGGCCTGGGCAAACGCATGCCAGCTCACCGCCGGTCCGCCCGGATAGTGGCAGGTGCCCCAAGCCAGCTCCTCGCCGGCTTCGATACGGCCGGCCAGCGCCAGCAAGGCCCGCGCAATGGCCCCCGCATGCGTGGGCGTCCCCACCTGGTCCGCCACCACCCGCAACGGGGCGCCGGCCCGCGCCCGCCGCAGCATGGCGCCCACGAAATTGTCCCCGTGGGCCCCGAACACCCAGGATACCCGCAGCGTCACATGGCGGGGCAGGGCGGCGCGCAAAGCCTGCTCCCCCTCCCACTTGCTGCGGCCATAAACATTCAGCGGCGCGGGCGGGTCGTCCTCGGTATACGGCGATCGTTTCTGGCCGTCGAACACATAGCAGGTGGACAGGTGCAGCAACGGGATGCCCCGCGCCGCGCAGGCGCGCGCGAGCTGGGCGACCCCGTCGCGGTTGACCGCAAAGGCCCGCTGCGGCTCGCTTTCCGCCTGGTCCACCGCCGTATGGGCGGCCGCGTTGATCACGACCACGGGGCGGTGCCTGTCCAGCGCCTCTTCCGTGGCCTGCGGATCGGCAACGTCCCACTGCGCGCGATCCAGCCCCACCAGATCTCGCCGGCCGGCGCGCCGCACCAGCTCCCGCCCGAGCTGGCCGCCCGCCCCGGAAACCAGGATCGTCATGGGCGGCCCCGGTAGACGGGCAGCCGGTCCCGCGGCAAGTCGGCCAGCCGCGGCAGCGCGGCATCCTTGGCGGACAGCGTGAACGGGCCGCCGGCCCGCGGCCAGGCGATGCCCAGGTCGGCATCGTCCCACCGGATGCCGGCCTCCGCGGCAGGCTCATAATAGGCCGTGCACTTGTAGACGACTTCCGCCTCCTCGGACAGCACGCAAAAGCCGTGCGCAAAGCCCGGCGGAATCCAGACCTGCCGGTGCGTGTCGCCATCCAGCTCCGTACCGACCCAGGCGCCGAAATCCGGCGATCCCAGGCGCACGTCCACCGCCACGTCGAACACCTTGCCGCGCGCCACGCGCACCAGCTTGCCCTGCGCCTGCGGCCACTGGAAATGCAGTCCGCGCAGCACCCCCCGGCGCGACAGCGACTGGTTCTCCTGCACGAAACCGGCGGCAATGCCCGCCTCGTTCAGCCAGCTCGCCCGGAAGGTCTCCACGAAATAGCCGCGCGCGTCGCGCAGCACTTCGGGCGCGAACACCAGGACTTCCGGCAAGCGGGTCTGCAGAATTTTCACGATCGATGATCCCGTGCGGGCGCGTCAGCCCGGCACCCGATACCGCCGGCAGCTCACCTGGACCAGCTTGTGGTCCTCCAGCCGCGCCGCCGTCAACTGCCCGCCCCAGACACAGCCCGTATCCAGCGCTAGCAGGCCCGGGCGCTCCAGCAGGCCCAGCGTCGACCAGTGGCCGAACACCACCGTCACCGACTCGGTCGCCCGGTCCGGCACGTCGAACCAGGGCATGAACCCCTCCGGCGCATGCTTGGCGCCATCCTTCACGGCGAACTCCATCGTGCCGTCCGCCGTGCAGAAACGCATGCGCGTCAACGCATTGACGATCACCCGCAGCCGGTCGGCCCCTTCCAGGCCATCGTCCCAGGCGGCCGGGGTGTTGCCGTACATCTGCGCCAGGAAAGCCTGCCAATCGGGTCCGCGCAGCGTGGCTTCCACCTCGCCCGCCAGCGCCAGCGTCTGCGCCGCCGTCCAGCCGGGCAGCACCCCGGCATGCACCAGCAGGTGGCCGAGCTGGAAATGCGCCAGCGGCCTATGCCTTAGCCAGTCCAGGATCTCGGCTGCGTCCGGCGCATCCAGGATCTCCTGGATCGTGTCCGACTTTCCGGGCCTGCGCAGCCCCGCGGCCACCGCCAACAGGTGCAAGTCATGATTGCCCAGCACCGCCACCGCACGCTCGCCCAGCGCCATCACCCGGCGTATCGTCGCCAGCGAAGCCGGCCCGCGGTTCACCAGATCGCCCGCGAACCAGAACCTCGCTTCGGCATCGCCGGCGATCTCCGGCCGGGCAAGCAGGGCGTCAAGCGATTCGCAGCAGCCCTGCAGGTCGCCGATCATCCAGATGCTCATGGCCACCACTCACGCCGCGTTGCCCGCCGGCTGGCGCCAGCGCGCACGAAGCAGATTGCCGTACTCCATGTTCAGCATCGCCAGCAGCGCCAGGCCCAGCGCCAGCGCATTCGGCGCCACCGCCGTCACCCAGGCCGGCCAGCGGTTCAGCATGCCCACGTTCAGCGCAAGCTGGTTCAGCATGAAAAAGCCCACGCCCAGCAATATCCCCAGGAACACCTTCACGCCCACCCCGCCGCGGCGGGTCTGCATGAAACCGATCGGGGCCGCGATGGTAATCATCGCCAGCAAGGTGAACGGATAGATCAGCTTGCGCCAGATCGCCACGATCTGCCGGTCCGACACCAGGTGGTTCCTGTTCAGATACCCCACGTAGTCCAGGAGATCGGTAAACGACATCCGCTCCGGCGTCAGCACGCGCGCCAGCAGCAGCTCAGGCGTGAGCGTCGTCGAAACCGTACGCTCCGCCTCCCGCGTCACCTTGACCGGCGCCTCCGTGACGCGGGTGCCCCCATGCAGCGACGATTCCAGCGTGGGCGCGATCGTCGTCACGGCCACGTCGTGCAGCCGCAGCTCGTTCGTCCCGAAATTCGCCGTCTTCGCCTGGATCACCGACGCCAGCCGCCGCTCCGGCGTAAAGTCGTACAGCGTCACCTCCGAAGCGCCGCCCCCCGCCTGCAAGGCGGCTACGTTGATGATGCGCTCCCCGGCCGCCGTGTCTTCCTTGAACCAATACCCGCTGCGCAACACCCCCGACGACCGCCCTCCGGCGCTCCCGGTAATCGTCAGCTTGGTCTCGTTCAGCTTGACCTCCGCCACCGGCGTCAGCCACTCCGCCAGGATCAGCGCCAGGATCATCACCGGCACCGACACCATCCACAGCATCGCCAGCAGCCGCATGCCGCTCACCCCCGACACGCGCAGGATCACCAGCTCATGGCGCTGCGCCAGCGCCGCCAGCGCCAGGATCGCACCGATCAAAAGGCCGATCGGCAGGATGTCGTAGATGCGGGTGGGGAGCGCCAGCACTTCCAGGAACAGCAAGTGGTACAGCTTAAAGCCGCCGCGGCCGACCTGGTCGAGGTCGTCCACCACGGCGAAGAACGAGAACAGCCCGACCAGCGCCGCGAGGACGATGGACGAGGAACGGTAGATTTCAGTGGCCAGGTAGCGGCGGGCGGTCTTCACGGCGTATAGGGAGGAAAGCAGGCCGTTAGTGTAAAGGAAGGGGCGGGCAGTCCCGGCCATGACCCTGCTGGCCGATCGGCGGCCGGCCCCCGGGGAGCGTCCGGAGGCCGCACCGCCTACTATTTATTGCTTGTTTACTATCTATATATAGTCAAGGCGCCAGATCCCGGTCCGAAACCGGAAAGCCCGGGCCTCAGTTCACCTTGAACCCGTGATACTTCTGGCCCAGCGCCAGCGTGGCCTCGAACAGCCCCGTCTTGCTGCCGCAGTCGTACCGCTTGCCGTCGTAGCGATGCGCAAACACCTTGCGCTTGGCCTGCATCAAGGCCGCGATCCCATCGGTCAGCTGGATTTCGCCGCCCGCGCCCTTGCCCAGGTTGCGCAGGTGATCGAAGATCTCGCCCTCCAGCACATAACGGCCCACCACGGCCAGCGTCGAAGGCGCATCCTCCGGAGCCGGCTTTTCCACCATATTGAACACCTGCGCCGTCCGGCCCGTTTCGTCATGCGTGTCGACGATCCCGTACTTGGACGTATCCTCCCGGCTCACGTCCTGGACGCCCAGCACGCTACCGTCGTTCGCCATGGCCGCGTCCACCAACTGCTTGGTAACCGGCACGTCCGCATCGATCAGGTCGTCCGCCAGCAGCACCGCAAACGGCTCGTTACCCACCACCGGCTCGGCGCACAGCACCGCGTGACCCAGGCCCAGCGGCGCCGGCTGCCTAATATAGATGCAGTTCACCGACGGCGGGATGATGTTCTTCACCGTCCGCAGCAGCTCGACCTTGTGCTTGGCGACCAGCTCGGCCTCCAGCTCGGGGATGGTGTCAAAGTGATCCTCGATCGCCCGCTTGTTCCGGCCCGTAATGAACACCATCGTGGTGATGCCGGCCGCCGCCGCTTCCTCCACGGCGTACTGGATGAGGGGTTTGTCGATTACAGGCAACATTTCCTTGGGCATGGCCTTGGTGGCGGGGAGGAAGCGGGTGCCAAGGCCGGCGACGGGGAAGACGGCAGTGCGGACGGGTTTCATAATGGATTCTCGAGAAGAAGGTAAAAACGCAACGTTGCTACGATCTTACTCGACGGATCGCGTCCCGCCCCCGATTGAAGGGTATAGAAAAGGAAAAGGACAAAGGAAAAAGCTACTGTTACCGTTGCAAAAAAACTCGTAACCAGGGCTATCATCTCCAACTGGGGAAAACGTCACCACACTTCATGAAACCCGCCACCGCGGGAAGATCGCAAATTTGTTATAGAAGTTAAGGGCGATAGGGGCGCTTGACGTTTCGTGGTATGTTTGCTCGCCTTTCTACCGTCCGCGGAACTAGGTAACTACCCCTAGACTAGACCTTACGCCGTGGTCCAAACCTTCCATCCTCATGCCTATTGTGTACAAGAGTGGCCTACTTCCTTTGGATGCGCCGGCTGGCAAGCCTCTAGTCCGAGCTCTCGTCGCCAGCATGCTGGTCTTCGGCGCCCTGGCGTCCGGGGCCGCCCATGCACAGAACGCCGCCATGATCGAGGCGGGCAACCAGGAGCTCCGCGACGACGTCCAGTGGCTCGTGGATCGAGGCATCATCGGTTTCGTCTCTACTTCTACTTGGCCCATTCCTGTTTCGGTGCTCGAGACGGCGCTTGAGGCACGCCAGCGGAAAGGGCTGACCCGCGCCGACGTGCATGCCATCCTGGCGGTGCGGCGCTACCTGGATGATCAGAAAAACACCCGGCTTGGCGTCAACTTCACGGCCAATACCGATTCCATTCCCCAATTGGGCTTTGCCAGCCAAAGCCGCGCCGCATTGACGAGCGGTGCCTACCTGCAGGGAGGCAACGACGTCGTCGCGGGCAAGCTGCAAGTCAATGGTTTGCTGGACCCGCTTACCAGCAAGCAGTCCAGGGTCAACCTGGAAGGCAGCTATGTATCCGGCCGCTTCCTGGGCCAAGCCTTGTATGTGGGCCAGCTTGCCCACTACTGGGGGCCTGGCATGGACGGTAGCCTGAACTGGGGCAACGCCGGGACGGCCATACCAGGTGTTGGCCTGCAGCGCGCCAAGCAGACTGCACCCGAAAGCAAGTGGCTTTCGTGGGTTGGGCCGTGGGGATATGACCTGTTCTTCGGGCAGTTGCAGCACGATACCGCGGTGCCACGGGCGCGCGTGATCAATATGCGCGTGTTTGCGCGGCCGCTGAACGGGTTGGAGTTGGGGGCGTCGCGGTTTATCGAGTGGGGTGGGAGCGGTCGGGATAATGGGCTCGGGTCACTGTGGGATGCGCTAACCGGTAATTCCAATGACCTTGGACGAGACCCCAGTAATGAGCTGGCGGGAGTCGATATTCGCTACACGCTAGGTTTATGGGGCAATCCGTTTACCCTTTATGGGCAACTGGCTGGTGAAGACGAAGCTGGGGGAATGCCGTCCCACTTTCTGGCCCAAGCGGGAATGCAATTCAAGCACATGGTAGGCGCTACCAGGATGCAATGGTACGCCGAGGCATCTGACACCACTGTTAGACGGGTATTCGGCCTAGGCGAAGGCATGGTGGGCAGCGCCTATGGGCACGTTACCTATAGGAACGGGTTATATCACGACGGTTTACCCATCGGTCATCCGATTGGTGGAAGTGGTCGAATGCTTTCTGCTGGCTTGACCATGGTCCCGGACGATTTCCAGTATTTCTCGCGATATAGCTTCCGGGTCATGCAGGCCCAAGTGAACACAGCCGACCAAGCGATCAATCATGCGTTTCCAAAAGAGGCGCGGTGGTACGGCGTCGAACTGGCCTATAGCTGGCGGCTTCGCCCGGCAACGTTTCGGGCGGGGCTTGCCATGTTGCGGCGGACATCAGGGGACATCGACAACGGATTTAGTTTGATGCTCTCTATGAACGTTCCCCTGGATACTTTGCGTTAATCGCGGAAGCTCAGGCGTTATAAGTGTTAGTTTTTTGCTTCTGGTTATTATGCCGTTGAAACCAAATTCGCCGGTGTTGCTTGTTATGTGCACCGGTAATGTTTGCCGTAGCCCAATGGCCGAGGCCCTGATGGCGTGTTATGTGGCGAGCCGCAGGCTAGAGGCCACCGTTATTTCCCGCGGGCTCGCAGCACCCGTCGGCCGACCGCCTCACCCTTATGCGATAGAAATAGCGCAGACGAATGGACTGCCGCTAGATCCTTTGAAGCGTGCGGCGGCGGTTACAAGCGCCGATATGGTAATGGCTACTGCTGTTTTTGTCATGGATAACGGACATCGCCGCGAAGTGCAGGAGCGTTTTCCGGTGGCGGCAGGCAAGACGTTCCTGCTTGGCCAATGGCAAGGGGAGGAAATTGCCGATCCGATAAATCAGCCGTTGCCCGCGTTTGAACTTGCGTGGAAGCAGTGCGAAAGGGGCGTCCGAGAATGGGTCACACGGCTACACGAGGCTGGCATGTTGCGAGTTGCTGCGTAAGTCGAGGCAGCCAGCGCTGACAAGAAAATTAACAGGAGTTCTCGATTTTATGAAGCCCCATGTACCAGTCCACATGCTGCGTGCGTTGTTAGGTTTAACCGGTGTCGGATTCCTGGCTGGGTGTTCCTGGGTGCCCGGCCAGTATCTCGGGGTTACCGCAAAGATTGACGAAACAGATGAGGCATATGTTTACGATGCGGCGGATACGAAATCGGTAGAAGATCGAGCGGACATTTTTTCAATTACACCGACGACCATTGCGAAGCAAATCCAAGAGCGTGAGGAAGCGGAGGCGAAGTTTGCTAGTATGCGCGCTGCGGCGGCAGCTGAGCCTCCTACACCGTATAACTATACGGTTGCGCCTCAGGACGTGCTGCGGGTTACGGTTTGGAATCACCCTGAACTGAACAATCCCTCCGGCGTTTTAAACGACTTGCAAGGGCGTGTCGTAAATAACGACGGTTACTTCTTCTATCCGTACGCTGGCCAAGTCAAAGCAGCGGGGCGCACGGTTCGCCAAATCCGGGACGAATTGGCTAAAAAACTTGCAACGGTCTTAGTAGAGCCGCAGGTGGACGTCTCGGTACTGACATACCGAGGCAAGCGTGCTTTTGCTATGGGCCAGCTGGAAAAACCGGGCTTTGTTCCCATTACCGATGTCCCGTTGACCGTGACCGATTTGATTTCTCAGGCTGGCGGATTAAAGCCCGAGGCGGATTTGCGCGCGGCAACGTTGATGCGGAACGGCAAATCTCTGCCGCTAGACTTGTATGCATTATATTATCAGGGCGATATTTCTCAGAACATACGTCTCCAGCCAGGCGATATTTTGACGGTTCCAGAGAATCGGTATAACAAGGTATTTGTTCTTGGTGAGGTTACTAAGCCTCAGTCCTTAGTTATGCCTAGAGGCCGACTTAGCTTAGCAGAGGCGGTTTCGGATTCGGGCGGATTTAATCCTCTCACTTCAAATGCCGGACAAGTCTATGTGATCCGCTCGGGAGCGAATGGTCGTCCTCAAATTTGGCATCTTAATGCCGCAGCTCCAGACGCGTTAGTATTGGCTGATCGGTTTGACTTGCAGCCGCGCGATATCGTTTACGTCGATCCGGCCGGGGTGGCGCGCTTTGGCCGCGTAGTTAACAATATTATCCCGACCGCTACGGTCATCCGCGCTACGGTGCAGAATTAATACGGCTCCAATATGACGGAACTAAACTCCCCTTCTTTGCATAAGAACGAATCGGAAGTTGCTGATCAAATTAGCTTGGCTGAGTTGATCGATACCCTTTTGCAGCATATATGGCTAATATTAATTTTTTTTGCTGCTACGGTTGTTGTCGGTGTATCGTACGCATTGCTTGCGACTCCGATTTACAGCGCCGATGCGCTCGTTCAAGTCGAAGAGAAAAAAAATAGCGGCTTGGGAGGGCTGCAAGATATCGCTGATGCATTAGGAACGGGTTCCAATCCCGTAACGGGCGAAATAGAGATTCTGCGGTCCCGCGAAGTGGTGACGAAAGCTATAGACGCGACGCGCGCCGATATTAATGTTCAGCCTAAATTCCTCCCCTTGTTCGGTGCATGGTTGGCACGCAGATACAGTGGCGACGGCGTGGCGCCTGCGCTATTTGGATTCGATAGTTATGCTTGGGGAGGGGAAATAGTAAATGTTGAACAATTTGATATTCCAGACGCGGCTTATGAAACGGAATTCCTTCTGCGCGCGACAGCAGATGGCTATGATTTGCAGGATGAAGACGGAAATATTATAACGTCGGGAAAACCTGGGCAAATCGCGGAATTTCATATTGGTGGACGCTCGGGCCGGATCAACGTGAAGAGTTTTAAGGCTCGGCCGGGGACCGAATTCATATTATCGCGGCAAGCGATGGTCGATGTGTACCGCAATATTCTGAAAGATTTGGTCATCTCTGAGGTTGGTAAACAGAGTAGTGTTATTCGCATAAGCTATACCCATGCGGACGTAGACTTTGCGCGGAATTTGGTGAACGCGATCGCCCGTGCCTATTTAACCCAGAACGTTGAGCGCCGGAGTGCTGAGGCGGATCAGAGTCTAAAATTCTTGGAACAGCAGCTCCCGGAGGTGAAGCAAAGTGTGGTTCGAGCAGAGGAGGCTCTGAATGCTTTCAGAACAAAAACTAATACGGTGAGTGTGGAGAAAGCAACCGATACGCTCTTGCAGCAATCAATAGATGCAGAGAAAGGACGCATGCAGCTGCAGCTTAAAAGGGATGAGCTAGGTCAGAGATATAAGCCGGAACACCCGGAGTTGAAAGCGATTGAATCTCAATTGGCAGCAGTGGAACGGGAGAGCAATGCGATAAACGACCAAGTCAACCGGCTTCCAGCCGCACAGCGTGACCTGCTACGTTTGCAGCGAGACGTTGAGGTTAGCAACGAGCTATATGTCGCTTTGCTTAATAATGCGCAACAGCTAAAGGTAGCGAAAGCCGGGACTATAGGTAACGTTCGGATTATTGATTTCGCTGTGCGAGATACCAAGCCGGTGGCCCCCAGAAAAGGTCTGATCACAGCCGCGGCTGCCGTTCTGGGGCTTGTTCTAGGCGTCATGGCTGCATTTGTCGCGCGCATGCTTCGTCCTACTATAAGGGAGGTGGCAGAGGTCGAGAGAGCGACGGGATTAGTCTCGTTTGCCAGCGTGCCGGAAAGCACAGCTCAAGAAAAGCTGGACTCTAGTAAGCGGGATCAAAAAGGACGGGCTGCCATTATCCCGGGACGAAGTCAGTTGCTAGCACTATTGCAGCCCGACGATCCGGCGATTGAAAGCCTCCGCTCTTTGCGGACAGGGATGGCGTTCGCGACTCTCGGAGCGAATAATAAAAATATTGTGATTACCGGTCCGACCTCTGCTCTTGGTAAGAGCTTTGTTTCGGCAAATCTTAGCGCACTACTCGCTTCAGCTGGGAAACGAGTCCTTCTTGTTGAGACGGACATGCGCCGCCCACAATTAGGTACATATTTCGGCTATGGGCAAAGTGTTGGGCTCTCTAACTTACTTGCAGGGAACGCCTCACTTGAGTCGGCGATTTTAAGGAATGCAGGGTCGATCGATGGATTAGACGTGCTTCCTTCGGGTCAAATTCCGCCGAACCCGGGGGAGTTACTACTTACACAAGCATTTGCTGACTTGCTGGACCGGATGCAGCCTTTATACGACCACATTCTTTTGGATTCTGCGCCTATTCTTCCCGTCGGCGATACGCTCGCCGTCGCGCGGGAAGCTGGGATTGTATTTCTCGTTGTACGTGCAGAGGTGAGTACTGTTGGTGAAATTCGCGACGCAGTTAAGAAACTCGAAGCGGCAGGAGTAAAAGTTAAGGGGGTTATTTTTAACGGCATCAAGCGCCGCCGTGTACAGTACGGTTATGCATACCGTTATTACTATGGCTACGGCAATAAAGCGTGAAGTGGCCAACTGGCAGCGCTTTTGAACGCATGGCCAACTCGAAGAACTGGCTTTGTCCGAAATGCGATACGAACGAGACACAACCAACCCGCAGCGCTAAGCGGGCCTCATTGTGTGGGATCCGAGTGACATCGGGTCTTCGACGCCCGTAAGTACGGTGCCCGAGTTAGGTGAAGGTTTATGCCCGCACTAAAGAGATCGCGCATTGGGGCTGATGGGACATGGTGGTAGGTGAAGTCGTTGAAGGGAAAAACCGCAAGCTATAGGTAACGCGGACTTTTAATCGAAATCATCAAGGGCGATAGCACGTTGAGGACAGCGTTGAAGAGCCCGTCCAGGAGTTCAGCATTGCGAAGTTTGCCTGTGCAGCTTTCGCTTTGGTCACCGACACGCTACGAAGATGCGCGTGCAGGAAAGGAGCGCTGTTCATTCATGCTTTGGGCGGGACTGGGACTATGTGCTTTTACGCGTAGGAGGCTCTGGCGCAGCCGAGGCTGTCAGCGTCACGCCTTCTTTGCACGCATAGAAAGAAGAAGCGGAGATCACCGAGATTATGTCAGACAGGGGCGCCCTTGATCGTGACCTTCCCACTTGGCGCGCGCCGAGGCGAAATTGTAGGGTGGCGCCGGCATAACAGCTCCTGGTTCTATCTCTTCGCTGCCCACTACATTGTCGACTGCCTCGTACCATAGCTAGCCTAGCTCGCTACCTTGCGACTTCACGGTTATAAATTTTGTGAACGCTAATTGAAGCATGCTCGATTAGGAGCGTTTTAGGATGCAAGCCAAGTTCGATCGTACGGGGTAGGCAAGTATTTTTACTCAAAAGGACACTCGATCAGTGGGTCCGCAGCGTGCGGGGCGCCTCAGGCGCCGGTGCATCCTAAGGGCTCACAAGACGGATCTAGTTCTCGTATTTAGGGACCCCAGTGGTGGGGCAAACGAGTCACAGTGGCCCTCACGGGAGGTGGCTAATGGCCAGGAGTGGTAGGACTATCCTATTAGCGTCGGTTGATTGGAGCGCTGTTTGGGTCCGCCATGGCTAGAATATTGTCGCTTGTAATCGTGTGTACGGAAGACTAGAGCACCGAGGCGCGCCCCTTCAAGGGGCAGCGTAAGCAGAAGGTGATGGCCAGGAGTATGGCGGCACATTGCCGCGGCCGCCTTGATTGCAGCGGGCACGAGCAGATCGCGGCGTTCATCGTGCTACGGGCATAGGTCGATAAGCCTACCTCGCCCCCATAATTGCTAAACGTGGCTTAATAGTTAATAACAATAATGGGAAAACTAATTTTCATTAATGTGGATTTGCTTTGAACGGCATAATGAAGTTAAATCGCCAGATTTTGTCCCCGATCATGGCGCTGCTTGCGGCGATTTTACTGAACTGGGTTTATGTTCTGTATGTGTCGCAGGAGTATAAATATTGGTTCGGGCTGTATGCACCAAATCCGGCGTCCTATTTGCCACTGGTGTTTGCAACTCTATTGCCAATGTCTTTCAATGAGAGGGTTGTCAAGCCGACTGATTTTTTTTGTTGGTTTTTTTATATTACGGTAACGTTGCCGACGGCAACTATAGGGCCGATTATGGGCGTGCCATACACTACAGTATGGCTTGCCTCGGGGATAGTTATATTTACCAACTTAATTCTTGCTGTGCTGGGCAAGCTAAGATATCCCGATTTGGTTCCGGAGAGAAGGATTCTAAGACCAAAAGGTCTGTTTTATATTTTTTTGCTCTCTGCCGTCTTATCTTTGGTCTTGGTTGCATCAAGCTATACCTTCAATATCGGTTCGTTGTTGAGCTTGGCGATCTTTAAAGAAACATATGAAATACGTGATGTCTTTAGAGACGCAGGGTCTGGGGGGGTCGCAACATATGCACTTTTCTGGGCGGCAAAGATATTTTGCCCTGGCTTAATAGTGTACGGGCTTTTCTTTAATAAGAAGAAGGCCGTAGTGGCAGGGTTTGTTTTTCAACTTGCCTTTTTTTCTGTATCTGCACATAAAAGCTTCTTTTTTAGCATAATTTTCGTTTATTTGGTTTACTGGATGGGAAAGTCAAATGTGACTTTCAGGGCGTTTATTGCTGCGGTGTCTGTTTTTGTTTTTTTCTCGCTTGCTTTTTACGTTTTTTTTGATTTTAGCTTTTTTGTTGACGTTATTGTCAGGAGAGCTTTCGTTGTTCCGGGGGTGCTGGCAAACTGGTGGGTCGATTATTTTTTAAACAATCCATATGCGTATTACAAAGGTGGTTTTGTTGGCTCGATTTTCGATAGTCAATATTCAATGGGGGCCCCTTTTGTTATTGGTGATTATTATCTAAACAATTCTTGGGCATCGGCGAATGTTAATTTTGCAATTGATGCATTTGGAAACTCTGGCCTTACTGGTGTTGTAGTTACTTTAGCAGTTTTGTATGTGATGCTGTGGTTCATTAATGAATCTGCAAGTCGCAATGGGCAGAATCCAATGTTTTTGGCCTGTTTGTGTGCGCCCCTATTCTGGACGATGACCGAAACATCTTTTATCCCTACACTGTCCACTCATGGGTTGATAATTCTTTTTCTTATAGTTTTTCTTCTAAAGCCACAGACCGGTCGTCCGCCTAATTTTAGTCGTGCTTATAAATAGTGTAATGCCGCAGCAGAACCTGTTCAGGTTAAGCGGCTGAAGCGAATGCCTCGGCTGGGTCTTCATGCCTAGCGCCTGGTGAGGGGGGCGCTGGTTGTAAAAGCGTGTTCAGTCTCCGATCACCCGGCTGGCATGCTGCAGGGTTTGAAAGCGGTGCCGATGCGCGCACTGTTCTTTGAGCGTGCGTGTATTGACCCAGTGAAATCCTGCTCACGTCATAATCGAGGAAACGACGTTGAGCACGAAGATGGAAGACGACATCAAACGCTGGACGGCCAAGCGCAAGAGTGCGCTGGTGCTGGACATCATTCAGGGCAAAACCACCGTGGCCGAGGCGAGCCGCCAGTACGACCTGTCGCCCTCGGAGGTGGAACAGTGGGTCGATGACGGCAAGCGGGGCATGGAGAACGCCCTGCGCGCGAATCCGCAGGACGTGCGCGAACAGTACGAACGCCAGCTCAAGGACCTGCAAGAGGCCTATGGTGAGGCGATGCTGGAGTTGCGCGCCAGAAAAAAATTGCAGTCCCTGCTGGGCGAGGACGAGAAGTGATCGAGACGATCCGCCAGGGACTGCAAGCCGACGGTATCACCGTCTCGATCGCCAAGTTGTGCCGCTGGTTCGGTGTGCCGCGCCGTACGGTGTACTACAAGCCGGTGAAGTCCGCGCCCAAGGTCGATCCCAAGTTCGCCGTGCCGATCAAGGCGATGATCGAGGAATCGCCGTCGTTTGGGTACCGGACGGTGGCGCCGTAACCACCCCTGTCAAGTAGACATCGGTCTGTAGAGATTCGGAGCCAAGGTTGGCCGGGGCATGAACTGCACCGGCGGGACGCCGCCCAGCGATTCGTGCGGGCGGTATTCGTTGTAGTCGACTAGCCATTGGTCGGTAATGACCTGCACCTGTTCGAGATTGGCGAACAGGTGCGCGTCTGACCTGCTCGGATTTTTCACACCACTGGGATTTGGAATCTAGCTTCGGTTGGTAATCTTGATGCAGCGACCTGGGCGGCCTGCTGCGGTGTCAAATAGCCTAGACTGGAGTGCGGCCTGAC